>Ga0209543_1000016_pt1 | contig 269316 bp, 201 predicted proteins | sample MesohylFT_FD_187296 | JGI IMG/M metagenome (GOLD analysis project Ga0209543, IMG submission 187296) | Host-associated microbial community of the marine sponge Aplysina aerophoba from Gulf of Piran - sponge mesohyl, lysed by freeze-thaw... | ecosystem: Host-associated > Porifera > Sponge >... | reverse complement strand
GGGGGAGGGTGCCGAAGCCCCCCCCCCCCCGGAGCCGCTACGACTCCTGCTGTTCGTTTCGGTCTACGGCCTGGGTACCCAGTCCCGGTAGTCCTCGGGAACGTTGTCGTTGGTGTCGTTCTCCGCCACAGGCAGCGGGAAGCACAGGTTTAGCGGGTCGGTCGGCACGTTGTACCGCGCCGCATGCGACGGTGGAATGAACTCCAACCGGTGATATCCACCCGGCGTGTCTTCGCCTCCAGGCCCGGATGAGGGTGCCACTGGCTCGGAGTTTCTCCGCCAGCGCCAACGGTCGCCAAGACGGCGGCCCTCCAGCGTCAACTCGATGAGCCGTTCGAACTTGAGTGCAGCCCACGCCTCTTCGGCGCTCATGGCATGAACCGGCTCCATCATCCGGTCACCGAGCATCATGTTGGCCATCGGCTCCATCATCGCGCCTTCGGTGAAGTCCTTCAATTCGTATTCGAATTGATTGAAGTACGCGGCCAGTTCCGGGTTGTCGTCCCAGTCCGTCTGCTCCTGAGGATGCAGCTTCAGGTCGAACTTGTTCGGATCCGTCATGTCGATGGGATAGACCGGCGTGGTGGTGCGCACGTTGTTGATGTGCGCCATGGCGGCCTGCCAGTTCCCGTTGCGCAGCTCGACCTCGGCTTTGATCAGTTCCATTTCGCGGCCATCGACCAGATCGACCTGCAGTGTCTCGCGCTGCTGGGCGCGGTCGGGCTCGAAGAATAGAAACTCCCGACTCGGGTCACGGGGCGCGATTCCCTTGAGAGGATAGAACATGGGGACGAGAGCCGTCCATGTGGGGCGAGCCGGGTGATTCTGAGCACGGTCGGCGTGGCTCAAACCCTCCCGGACCTCCCGGGACCCGTTGTCGTAACCCCAGGCCACGCGCGAGTCACCCGTCAGCAGGAAGTGTTCGCCCGCCGGAGTGCCCCAGTACGAGAGGGATTGGAAGCCCTCCGAAAGGACGTGGCCGTATAGCACGTAATACTCGCCGCCGAACCCCGTATAGCTCGTCTGGAATACAAAATCCAACGGAACCTGGTTCGCATCGGCGGCGGCACCACTATAATCGCCCTTGAACAGCTTCGCTGCTGCCCGCATGCCGATGGCGGCAGTGACGAGGGTACTCTCGCCAGCAGAGCTGCCGACCGAGACCGCTTGATCGAAGTGGTTGATCGCGTAATCGAAATGCGACAGCTTGGGCTCTGGCGCACCACCATCAAAGACGGCCGAGCAGGCATTCTCGCCCAGGTATCTTGTCGCAGCGCCGGCCCAGAAGTGCGCCTGGGCGACCAAGCTACTCGGCCCAGGGGTCTCGGCCTCGGGATCCGTGAAGCGGCGAATCGCCTCTTCGGCGATCCATCGACCTCGGTGGAGGGATCCCCAGTCACCACCGGCTCCATTGTTCTCAGCGGTAAGGACGGCGATTTCCTCGACTACCTGCACGCCCGCTGCCCCGGTGTGCCCGCTCGGCATGAGATCGTGCACGATGGACCCACCCAGGAGCGCGTACTGGTCGAACCCCTCCTGGACACTCCGCACGGCACCGTTCACGATGCCCTGGTACGCGCCTTCGAGGTTGAGCGTCGCGTCCTGCACCGGCCCGGGGTTGGAAACCGCCAGATCACACGCGGCGAGAGAAACGACACCAGCGAGTGTGCCGGTCGCCATGATTCTCTTCATGAATAGTTTCGCATTCATCGTCGTAAACTTCTCCTTGATTCCGGAGTCCTCGACTCTTCCTTACTTGCACATCCTCGTTCTTGCGGCGCCGGGCTCACACAACCGTCGAGGCGGTGGAGCCCGGACGCCGCGGGAACGTTCTAGAAGATGGCGCGCAGGGAAACCGTGAAGTAGGAGACCGGTGGAAGTGTCTCGTCAATGCCCTTGACCAGATCGTGCCGGAACTCGCCCGAATCGGTTGTGCCAATCCCGTTCTCGTTCTGCTCGGGATGCCCCGTCACCAGGTTCTTGTGGGTCCAGAACGCGACGTTGCGTCCTGAAATGACCAGGTCGGCGCGGCTGGCCCAGGTCGTGAGCGACGGAAGCAGGTTCGAGACCGGAATCGAGAGCGTGACGTCACGCAACTCGGCGAAGTCCGATTCCGAAACGCCGTGCTCGTTGGTGGCCAGACCGAAGCACTGTGCCACCTCCCAGGCGTACATGTCGGCGGGACGGCTCGCGGGATATGAGGGAGGCGGAGCCTCTCCGAACTCGCCGCCGTTGGTCCAACCGGGCTCCACCTTGCGGTATGCATCGTAGCATTTCGGATGAGAGATGGTGCGCCAGGTCGCGCCGGTCTCGAAGTAGTTGGAGATCCATCCTCCTCGCAGGTACTCGCCACGGGCGGAGAGATTCAGTCCGCCCGGAAGGTCAAAGGACATGCTCCCCGTGAACATGTAGGGGGGATTCGCCGGACCGTAAAGAGTGCGGCCGTCCGAATAAATTGGATCCGCCAGCTCGTTGTGGTTCATGACGCGCTGGCCGTAGATCACCGGTACGGGCTGATCCTCGATGACCCAGCCATACTCACCGACGGAGAACTGTGCCGCGTTGCCGAGGTCCAGCACTTTGCTGTGGTTGGTGGCGAGTCCCAATCCGATATCCCAACGAAGGGAACGGGTGTCGAGGACGGTCGTGTTGGTCTGGATTTCGATGCCTTTGTTCTCGAACTCACCGACGTTCTGGAGCTGGGAACCCCAGCCGCCTTCGCTCTGAGGGCTCGCCACGCGGAAGAGAGCGTCAGTGGTCTTTTGCTGATAGTACGTCACTTCGGCGTTGAAGCGTCCGCCCAACCACGCGCCGTCCATCCCGAACTCGTATTCGATGGTCCTCTCCGGGCCAAGTGCGTCGTTGCCGCGGTTTTGAGGGTAGTAGGCCTGACCGCCCGGTCCCATCCCGACGGGATTCCACGTTCGCACCTTGTCGAAGGCGCCGGGTGCCCGGCCCGCGAGGCCGTAGGCGCCGCGGAACTTCACCTGGCCGAACGCTTCAGGCCAGAACTCCTCATCGGAGACCACGTAGGAGCCGCTGATCTTCGGATAGATATCAAAGCGGAAATCATCGCCGAAGAGCGCAAAACCGACTTGCTCACCGAAGGCGCTGTTTCCATCAACGCGAGCGCCGACCGTCAGGAAGTACTTGTCGGAGATGCCGATCTGGTCCTGCATGAAGAAGCCGCCCGTGATGATGCGGAGGCGGTTGTGGTCGACATCCTGCCTCGTTGCACCCGTCTGCAGGGTGAAATCGCCGGGGCCCGGGTAGTGGCGAACCACATACTCGGAGTTCTCGATCTCGTTCTCAACTCCCTGTGCGCCGAAGGACAGCGTGCTGCGGATGTTGCTGCTCAGGTCGAACCCCCAGGTGCCGATGTAGTCGAAGCTGACCACCGTGTTCTGGGACATGCCGCGGCGCTGCTCTCCGCCCGCTATGTAGTCGGAGAAATCGCCGTAACGACCGATGGGGCAGAGCCAGCAGTGCTGCTGATCGTTGAAATGATCGTCCTGGGAGTAGTCATAGCCGAGCGTGAGACGGTGGGTGAAATCCGCGCCCGGCGTGTAGTTGACCGTAAGACCGCTGACCGCGCGTGTGATCTGGTTCCTGTAATCCTCGCTCAACAGGAGGCTGAGCGTCTCATAGTCGCGCCCGGTGTTTGAGAAGCCGGGCATGTAGCTCCGCGGCCCCCGGATGGCGGTCATCATGATGGAGGTAACCGAGTTCCCCATCTGCGCCTGCGTCAAGTCCGTGCGCGTCAACGTGTTGTTGAACTGAATCAGTACGTCCTCATGGGGACGGAACGTCGTGTTCGCGCGGAGGTTCAGCTTCTGTTCGCTGTCCGTCTCCACCGCTCCGATATTGTCGTTCCAGGCGGCCGACACGAAGTATCCGACATCGCCGGTGCCGCCCCGAACCTGCATGGAATAGCGCTGGCGGTGGCCGTTCCGGAAGACAGGATGGAGGAACATGTGGGGCACCTCGGCGGTGCCGAAAGGACGGAAGTAGGAGAATCCCTGCTGCACTTCCGCGGTCCACTGCGGAGCGCCCTGGCCGCCCTGCTTGGTGAAGATCTGGATTACGCCGGCGGCCGCCTCGGTTCCGTACAGCGTGGTCGCCGCGGGACCCTTGATGACCTCGATGCGATCGATGTCGTCGGGGTTGATATCGGCGAGGGGGCTGTAGGGGTCCTCCGCTCCATTCTCACTGGAGGTGGGCTCGCTCTTGGCTCGCATGCCGTCGATGTAGATGATCGGCTGGTTGCTGAGCGCGGTGCTCACGTTCCCGCGCAGGCGGATGTCGACCCCGGACCCGGAGTTGCCCGAACCGAACTGAATGCGGGCACCCGGAACGCGCGCCTGGAGCAAGGCTCCAACATCGTTCACGGGCTCTGCGACCTCGGAGAGGTTGATCTGCTCGATCGCGTTGCCGACTTCGCGGCGGCGGGCCTGCCCCGCGGTCCCGGTGACGACGATCTCGTCGAAGTCGATGACCTCTTCGTTCAGCCCGAAGTCGGCCGTCGTAGCCTGATCGTCGGCCACGGTCACTTCCTGCGCCGCCGCGGTGTACCCGATCAGCTCAACGCGCAGCGTGTGGGTGCCCGCCGGGACGTTGATGATGAGGTACCGTCCGGAGGCGTTGGTGAGACCGCCGAGGCCGGTGCCGTCGATGAACACCTGAGCCGCGGACAACGGACGGCCGGAGCCGGCGTCGGTCACCAGTCCGGTCAGCGAACCCACGAACGGAGTCGCCTCCGTCACGCGGATTCCCAAGGCGTCGCCAAGGGATCTGGCGGCCTGGTCCACCGCTTGGGCGCCGACATCGCTGTTCGCGGGCACCTGAGCCTCCGCGAACGACCACGACGAAGCCCCCAGCAGCAGAGTAAGGGTTAGTAGCCGGATGACTCGCATAACACGCTCCTCCTCTGTGGTGGCGTTCCCGCCACCGGTTTAAAATCCCCTCAACCCCCCCCTCCGGAACCGGCCAGGAAACGAGTCCACGCTCGTGAGGCACAGACAATCCTGCCCAGCGTCCGGGCGCAACCCGATCAGAATGAAGTCCCTTCGCGTGACGCGCAAGGGGTGACCTTTTCGTCGTGCTGCGCGGCCGGTCAGAAACAACGCCGCATGGCCAGACCGCGGGTCGTCGTCAAGGCACGGAGATGGAAAAGAGACGCAAGCCGATCATGTTTTCCGGATCCACGTCACCGGTGCCCTGCGTGCCGCCCGGAAACACGCCGCCCTGGATCATGAGTGAAAAAGCGGCCACGCTCCCGCCAACGGTGATGATGGTGTTGGTGCGGTCGAACTGCCGGACTGCGACTTCCTGAATCGCGCCGGTTGCCACCTGGGTGCTCAACACCGACGCGCCGGCGCCACGCAACTGGATGGTGAGCGCGTCGGACGAAACGCCCGCCACGCGGCCGCTGATGCGGTTGCCTGAAAGGTTCATCATCTGGACCGGGAACCCTTCCATGGCCGCCTGGTTCATCACGCGACCGAAGGCCTCCTGGTCGAGGACAAGGCGTGCCTGCTGGTCGGGCGCGACCGTCTCCAGCGGCACCGTCGAGTAGGAGAAGCACCCTCCGACGGCGAGGAGAAGCACCGACATGGCCGTGAGCTTGAGGCACGGGCGCAGGACATACGTGGCTTCACTCATGAGATTGCTCCTTCTGCGGTGTCTGAAGACCCTTCAGTCGGACTCCCCCGGGGTCAGCAGGCTACACAGTTGTTGTTGTTGTGGGATCCGAGCGACTCGAGCAGTTCGACGGTCTCCGGGAAGGGCAGGATGCGTTGTACCGGACCGTTGGCCATGTCGGCGGTGGTCTGGCCGCTCCGGCTCACGGCGGTGACGTCGGCGCCCTGGCTGACCAGGTACAGGATCAACTCGTTGTCGCCCCGGGCGGCGGCGTGGTGCACGGCGTTGTAGCCGTTGCGGTCGCGGGCGTTTACGTCGGCGCCCAGTTCCTCGACCAGATAGTGTACGGCGGGAACCCACGCCTCGGGCACGTGGCGGTGCACATTGGCGGCGAAGCCTTCGCCGTAGGTGATGCCCGACGCCGCGTGGATGGGCCAGGAACCCGGTCCGCCGATCGGGACAGGGGGCAGCCCGGACATGTCGGTACGGCCGCCGCGGCGGAAGCGCCGCGGGGCGTTTACCGTGGGGATGTGGGGATCGGCCCCGTGCGCGACCAGCAGCTTCATGGCCGTGACGTCCAGCGCGAACGCCGCACGCCAGAAGGGCGTCGCGCCCATCCGGTCGACGCTCAGGAAGCTGCGGCCGAACTCCGTGTACCACAGGGTCTTGTGGAGGCGCACGTTGGGGTCCGCGCCAGCCTCGAGGAGAGTCTCCATCAACTCCAGGTAGTTGGTCTCCTGCTGCGAGTAGTCGGTCGGCTGCGGATGCCGTGACTTGGGGATCCACTGGGTGTTGAGTACTGCGTACAGCGGGGTCGCTCCCGCGTCGCTCGCCAGGGTGATGTCGGCGCCGCGGTCGAAAAGGACTCTGGCCAGGTCGAAGTGCCCGTTCAGGGTTGCCATGAGTAGCGGGCTGGTCTGGTCTCCGGCGCTCACCCGGTCGATGTCGGCGCCCCGGTCCAGGAGTGCCTCGGCGGCGGCGCGCCGGCCGTCGCGCACGGCCATCAGCAGCGCGGTCAGCCCGCCGTAGTGTCCGACCAGGTCCGCGTGGGAGAGCGGCTGGGGCACGGTCCGGTTGCGGTCACGCGCCAGCGACGGCGGCGGCTCGTCCGGGTTCAGGAGGGTGCTGACCGTGGGATCGGGCTGGGCCGGGCGCCCGCCACCGCTCCCGCCCTGCAGCTGCTGGAGGGCCGCAACCCGCTCGTCGCGGCGGCGCTGCGCCTCCCGGTCCTCATCGTCGCGAGCCGCGATGTCGATCACGCGGGCGGTGATTGACGGATCCGCCCCGCCGTCCATGAGGGCGTGGATGGCTCCGGCGCGGTCGGCCGCCGCCGCGAACATGAGGGGCGTCTGCCCCCAGGCGGATTCCACCGCGTTCGGGTCGGCGCCATGGTCGATCAGCGCCTTGACCGCTTCCCCACTGCCGGCGGCGGCGGCGAAGTGCAGCGCGGTGACGCCCCCGGTGGTGGTGGTGGCGCGCGGATTCGCTCCGGCGTTCAGGAACGCATGCACGACTTCCGCGCTTCCCGCCTTGGCGGCCAGGTGCAACGGGGTGTAGCCGCCCAGCCGGGTGACGGCGGACAGGTTCGCTCCGGCATTCAGGAGCAGTTCGGCGGTGGCCCCGCTGCCGTTCTCGGCCGCCCAGTGCAGCGCGGTCATGCCATCGCCCTGGGCACCGTTGACGTCGGCACCCTGGTTGATCAGCGCGCGAACCCCCGCGAGGTCGCCCCGCATGGCGGCGTCGGCGACGGGGGAGTCCGGCGGCGGCGCGGCAGCCAGGACCAGGAGGGTCAGAGTCAGCGTGGCCATCGTGCGCGGGAGCTGTGTCATCGCCTTCCTCTCCATCGGGATGCGCTCGCTATCGGGAGCTGCTTTGGGCGGCGGCTGTGCCGGACATCCCCAGGGGGAATGCGCTCGTGCTGTCGCCGAAACTGGTCATGTCGTCGTGTCCCAGCGCGTGCAGAAGGCTCAGCATGACGTTGGCCATGGGCGTGGCGTCGGGAGCCTTCAGATGCAGGTTGCCCTGGAGCCTGCCGTTGGCCCCGCCCAGCGTGATCAGCGGGCACCTGCGGTGGTTGTGCAGGTTCCCGTCGGCCATGGGCGAGCCGTAGACGATCATGGTCTTGTCGAGCAGGTGCGTGTCGCCTTCCATGTTCTCGCGCAGGCGGTCCATGAGGTAGGGCAGCATGCTCACGTGGTACTTGTTGATGGTGGCGAAGTCGACAACGCCCTCCGGGCTCCCGCCGTGATGCGACGCCGGGTGGAAGGGCTTGTCGGTGCCGCTCTCGGGATACACCCGCGAAGACGCGTCCCGCCCCAGCTTGAAGGAGAAGACGCGCGTCATGTCGGAGGCGAAGGCGAGCGCCTGCAGGTCGAACATCGTTTCGACGTGCTCGGTGAAGGAGTCCGGGACCCCGGCAGGGGCTTCGGGGAGCTCCCTCTCCTCGCCGCTGCTGTTGTGCGCCTCGATGCGCTCGATCCGGCGCTCGATCTCGCGCACGTTCTCCAGGTACTGGTCGATGCGCTGCCGATCCGAGGGCCGGAGCTCCTGCTTCAGACGGGCCACGTCGCGGGCGATCCAGTCGAGGATGCTGCGGCTGGTGCGGCGCCGGGCGGCTCGCTCCTCCGCGGTCCCGCCCGCGCCGAAGAGCTGGTCGAAGGCGATGCGCGGATCGCGGATCATCGGCAGCGGCTCGGTCGGGGAGGCCCAGCTGATGGTGTCGGTGTAAACGCATGCGTAGCCGTAGGCGCATCCGCCGGCCTGATCCACGTTTTCGATGCAGAGCTGCATGGACGGGATCGGCGTGTCCTGCCCGAAGCGCTGCGCGTGCAGCTGGTCGAGCGAGGTGCCGACATAGACATCCGAGGCTTCGGTCTGCTTGGGGTGGGCCTGCGTGAGGAAGACGGCGCTCGACCGGAAGTGGTCACCACCGATCTCCTTGGGCTGGTAGGCTTCGGCGTTCGCGACATCGGTGTTGCTGAAGATGGTGAGGTAGTCGCGGTAGCGCTCCAGGGGGGCGAGCGAACTGGGGCCCAGCTCGAAGTCGCTCCCCGTGGTGGCGGGAGACCAGAGGTTCTGGGTGGCTCCCCACTCGTTGGCGCCGGCCGACCCGTGGACGATCTCGATGGCGATGAGCCGGGTGGGATCGTCGTTGCGGGCCGCCCTCGACCAGGTGCGGCCCGCGGGGATCATGGCGTCGAGCATGGGCAGCGCGACGGTGGCGCCCACGCCCCGCAGGAAGGTGCGCCGGGGGATGTGCTTTCCGGTAATGAAGTGCATCGAGGTCTCCACTCGTGGTATGACTGTCGGTCAGCTGTCTTATCGCACGGCCCTCCGGGGCCGACTGCGTGGCTCGTGATCGCGCGAGCAGCATATGGTTGTCGTCATCGGGACTCTCCCTGACTTTCCGCGACCGCGGGCTCCGGTCCGCTCATCTGGAAGGCATCGCTTTCGATGACGCCCCGGATGAACGCCGAGATGCGGTAGTCCTGTTGCTCGGCCTCGCGCACGATGGCCCGGATGCGGGGCTGATCGTAGTACTCGACCCGCCGTCCCAGAGCGTAGGCCATCAGGTTGGCGGTGAACGTGCGGATCAGGGGTTCCGGACGCTTGAGCAGTGCCTGCTGCAGCTCGGTCGGACTCGAGACCGGCGTCGTGTCGTAGAACGTCCCCCGGGTGTCGAGCGGCATGCCGTTTTCGCGAATGCGCCACTTGCCGGAGACCCCGAAGTTGTCGAGAGCGAGGCCGATCGGGTCCATGAACTGGTGACAGGCGTTGCACACCGGGTTGGCGGCGTGCATTGCCATGCGCTCGCGGGTGGTGAGCATGCGGCCACCCTCCGATTCCTCGGTCTCCTCGAGATCGGGTACGCCCGGCGGCGGAGGGGGGGGCGGAGTGCCGAGCAGCACCTCCATGACCCACTTGCCCCGCAGCACCGGCGAGGTGCGCCCGGCGTGCGAGGTGAGGGTCAGAATGCTGCCGTGGCCGAAAAGCCCACGCCGGTTCTCGTCCGGGTACTCAACCTGGCGGAAGTGGTCGCCGGCGACATCCGGGATGCCGTAGTGCCGCGCCAGTCGCTCGTCAACGAAGGTGTAGTCCGCGCGGTACAGGTCGAAGACGCTGCGGTCCTCCCGAACCAGATTATAGAAGAAGAGCTCGGTCTCGCGGTGCATCGACTCGCGCAGCTGCTGGTAGAAATCGGGCTGCAGGCGGACGTCCGGATTGATCTTTTCGAGATCCTGGAGACGCAGCCACTGAGCCGCGAAGCGCGTGCCCAGCGCCTCCGCGCGCGGATCGGCCAGCATGCGCGTCACCTGGGCGTCGAGCACCGCCGGATCCGACAGCCGATCTGCCACCGCCAGCTCCATCAGTTCCTCGTCCGGGGAGGTGCCCCAGAGGAAGAAGGACAGGCGCGCGGCGAGGTCGATGTCGCGGATCCGGTAGCCTCCGTCGGCACGCGTGCTCTCAGGCGGCTCCTCGAACCGGAAGACGAAGTGCGGGCTCGCGAGGATGGCTTCGAGTGCGGTGCCGATACCCGCCTCGAAACCGCCCTCGTCGGCGCCGGTGCGGAAGAACGCCATCAGCGCCGTCATGTCCTCGTCGACCAGCGGCCGCCGGAACGCCTTCTGCCCCAGCCGGGAGATGATCTCGGTCGCGCAGGCGGTCTCTTCGGAGGGGTCGGTGGGCCGGCAGGTGAAGATGGCCCGCCGGCTGGCGGTCTCCGACACCCCGGTGGGGTTGAAGGGGCCGCCGATGACCAGATCGCGCAGGTGCGGCAGCGCCAGCAGGCCGTAGGTGCCGGCGATGGCGGTGCTCGCGAGCGACCAGTCGTGCGGGGAGATGAGGTCCTGAACCGGGCCTTCCGCGTGCTTGAGGAAGGCGGCGGTCACCCGGTGGTTGCCGGAGCGCACGAACACCGGTTCGGTGCGCATGTTGACGCCGTCCGGGTCGGAGACGTGCATCCAGCGGTCCAATTCGAGGACCGCCACCCGCTCGCCGTCGATGGAGATCTCGAGCTGTTCCGGGGATTCGTCGGTGTGGAGCGCGTTGCGCCCGTTGCCGACCAGGGTGCCGGTGGTTTCGTGGTGGAAGGAGACGCGGAAGACGTATTCACCGTCGGCCGGGAAGTTGTGTTCGACGCTGAGGCCGCCGCGCGTTCCGTAGGGCGCGCCCTCGACCCGCTCGGTCTGCGAAGCCCAGCGGGAGACCTGGTACTGGGTCTCGCTCGCGGTGGCGGCTGCGTCGCCCAGCGCCAGCCGCGCGATGTCGCTGGCCCCGTTCAGGTAGGCTTCGAGCAGGGTGGGCGAGAGCATCTGGGCGTCGGCGATGTTGTCGAAGTTCGCGCTCTTGGTGTCGAGCGGGAGGTATTCGCCGGCGTCGATGTCGAGATCGAGCAGGTCCCTGACCGAGCGTTCGTACTCGGCGCGGTTCAGGCGCTGGAAGGAGCGGGCGCCGGGATTGGGGTTCGCCGCGAAAGCGGCGTCCATGCGATCCTCGAGCGTGGTGACCAGCAGCTCGAGCGTGTCGCCGGCCGGGCGGGGCATCCCCGGTGGGGGCATCATCCCCGCGCGCAGCTTGAGGATCATCCTCTCCACGGTCTCGGCGCGCGCGGCCAGGTTGTCGATGTCGAAGCCGGCGAGGGACATGTTGCCGGTGAGGAGCGCGTCGTTGTGGCAGACCTGGCAGTAGCGCTGAACGACTTCGGTGAGCGTGGCTGCGGGCAGGTGAGCGGCGCCGGACGCGTTCCCCGCCCGAGCTGGAGAGAGGGCCTCGCCGGCAGGTCCTGACGCGTTGTCCGCCAGGATTCGCGCGATCCCATCCGCGTTGCCGGGATGGAACGTCGAGGTTACGGGCCCGGAATCGCCCGTGCCGGCAGCCGCCATCCCGATGCCCGCCACAACCGCGATCGATGCGAATACTCTCATGCCGTCGTCCCCGCTTCTCTGCCTGACCCGCCCGCTCGCGGCGAGTGCGGTGTGCTCGAAGATTCTCCGCCGGCGGGTACCTTCCCCGGGGGCATACCCCAACCCAGACGGAGACAACCCCGCAGCCTTGATTCTACAGCGAAACCCCGGGCATCGCCATTACCGCGCTTCCATTTGCTCCTCCAGCGCCATCCACTCCTCCGTGAGGCGCTCGGCCTGCGCTGCGAGCCGTTCTCGTTCGGCCTGGAGCTCGCGGATTTCCTCCGGATCGGAGCTCTGATAGAAGTTCGTGTCGGCGAAGGTTGCATCGATTTCGGCAAGCCTGGACTCGATGGCTTCGATCCGGGTGAGCGCGCGGTCGCGCCTTGCCTCGGTGCCGGGGTTGGGCCCGCGGGTCTTGCTCGATGGCTGCCTCCAGCGAGGCGGCGCGGCCGCCTCCCGGGTCCTTCGCTTCTCACGCCGCGCCTTCAGCACCACCGTGTCGACATCCAGGTGATCGTCGCCGCTGGTTTGGACATACTCGTCGTAGGTGCCGGGGTAGTCGCGCACGCCTCCCGGCGTGATCTCGAGGATGCGGGTCGCGAGCCGGCTGACGAACCAGCGGTCGTGGGAGACGAAGATCAGGGTGCCCGGGAATCGTTTCAGGGCTTCCACCAGCGCCTCGATGGATTCCAGGTCGAGGTGGTTGGTGGGTTCGTCGAGGACGAGGACGTTGGGCTGCTGGATGGCCAGGCGGCAGAACACCAGGCGCGCAGCCTCTCCTCCCGAGAGCGCCGAAAGGGGCTTGGCGGCGTCGTCTCCGCTGAAGAGCACCAGGCCGAGCTGCCCGCGCACGTAGCCGACGTCCCGGTCGGGGCATGCATCCCAGATCCAGTCCTGGGCGGAGCGCCGGGGTTCGTCGAGTTGCTCCTCGTGGTCCTGGGCGAAGTATCCGACGTGGGCTTCGTATCCCCAGCGGACGGATCCGGCGTCGGCGGGCACTTCGCCGAGCGCGATCTTGAGCAGCGTGGACTTGCCGATGCCGTTGGGACCGAGGATGGCCAGCCGATCGCCGCGGCGGACGCTGAAGTCGACGCCGTGGAGCACCTGGTTGTCGCCGAAGGACTTGCGTACGCGCCTGGCTGCAAGGACCTCGCGTCCGCTGGCGCGGACGGGCTCGAAGCGGAATGCCGGATAGCGGCGCGAGCTGCCGGGGAGGGTCTCAAGCGCTGCGGCCTTCTTCTCGATGAGCCTCAGCTTGCTCTGCGCCTGGCGCGCCTTGCTGGCCTTGGCGCGAAATCGGTCCACGAACTTCTGGTGGTGCGCGATCTCCCGCTCGCGGCTGACGATCTCTTTTTCGCGGCGTTCGTGTTCGGCCTTCTTGCTCTTCTGGAAGGCGCTGTAGTTGCCGTGATAGGCGAGGACGGTCTCGTAGTCGACGTCGAGGATGTGGGTGACCACGTTGTCGAGGAAGCGGTGGTCGTGGGAGATGACCACCAGCGGACCCTTGAAGTCGCGCATGAACTTCTCGAGCCAGCGAATGGAGAGGATGTCGAGGTGGTTGGTGGGCTCGTCGAGCAGGAGCGCGTCGGGAGCGCCGGCGAGAACCTGGGCGAGGAGCACGCGCAGCCTGAATCCCCCGGACAGCGTGGAGAGCGGGTCGCGGTGGCGCGGGGCGGGAAGGCCCAGCCCCTCGAGGATGGCGGCGGCTCTGGCTTCCGCGGTGTAGCCGTCGTGGCGCTCGACGATCTCCTCGACGCGTGAGAAGCGGTCCGCGTCGAATTCCCCGCCCGCCTGCACGTGCGCGAGCAGCGCTTCACGGGCCGCCAGCGCTTCCCAGAGCACCGGATTCCCGCGCATGGCCGCGCGCAGGATTTCTTCGTCCTCGTAGGCGAACTGGTCCTGACGGAGCACCCCGAGGCGGAGTCCGCGCGGGATGGAGACCGAGCCTTCGGTCGGTTCCACATCACCGCTCAGGATGTTGAGAAGGGTGGTCTTCCCCGAGCCGTTGGCACCCACGAGGCCGTAGCGTTCGCCGGACTGGAGGCGCAGGGAGACATCGCTGAAAAGCGTTCGATCGCCGAATGACTTGGCAAGGTCGGTGGTGGAGATCACGGCAGGGACGGAGGCGGCCCGCGCACGATGGCCGGTCCCGGCCTACGCCGGCCGCAGGCCCGCGAGCGCTTCGACGAGGCGGTCGATCTCCGCCGCGGTGTTGTACACGTGCGTGGAAACACGGATGGCCTCGTGACCGTCGCGGCGATGTTCGTCGATGTGGATGGAGGCTCGTTCGGCAATGACCGGCACCGAGGCGACGGCGTCGACGCCGTCCATCTCGAAGATGGTCGATGCGGGACCGCTGGTCTCGCGGGTCGCACCGCTGACGAGGCGGGCTCCCGGCATCCCCGCGAGCCGTTCCTTCAGGTAGTCGGAGAGGAAGCGCGTGCGGGCTTCGATGCGGTCGATGCCCACCTGTTCCATGAACGCCAGGGAAGCGGCCAGCGCGGCACGGACCGGCAGATCGTTGGTGCCGGGGGGCTCGAACGCCGGGTTGTCGGGGGTGGCGTCGTAGGCGAAGGCGGACCGGATGCTCTCTCTCGCGCCCGCGCGCACGTATAGGAAACCGGTGCCCATGGGGCCCAGGAACCACTTGTGCAGGCTGGCCGAATAGGTGTCGCACCCCAGGGCGTGCAGGTCGATCGGGAACATGCCCACGGCCTGCGCGCCGTCCACGTGGGTGAGGATGCCGCGGTCGCGCGCGAGGGCCGCGAGCCTGCGGACCGGATATAGGTGCCCGCCCCGGGTGACATGGCAGAAGGCGACCACCCGGGTGCGGGGGGTGAGCGCGGCCTCGAAGGCCTCGACGACCTGGTCGGGGCCGGGCAGGGGGCTGGGAATGAACACTTCCCGGGTCGCGATGCCGTCGCGGGCGGCCCGCAGCTGCCAGGGACGGCGGCCGGCCGGATGCTCCTGGGTGGTGAAGACGACCTCGTCGCCGGGGCGCAGGTCGAAGCCGGCGGCACTGAGGTGCAGCGCCTCGGTGGCGTTGCGGGTCAGGGAGAGCTCGTCCACGTCGGCTCCCAGAAAGGCCGCGACGCCGGGACGGACCCGCCCGGCGACGAGTTCGCGGAGTGCGCCGGTGGCCCGCCGGGGTTCGCGCGAGACCGCCTGGTACCCGTCGGCGACGGCGCGCGCGACGCTCCCGGGAGGCATGCCCAGGCCGGCGTTGTTCATGTAGGCGATGCCGGCCTCGAGGTTGAAGGCCGCCCGTACATGGGCCCATGCCGGGTCGTCGACCCCGTCCGGTCGGGCGAGGGGAGCGTCGTCCGGTCGGGCCGGGGGTGCGCCGTCATCGGCCTGCGGCGTGCTCTGGCCGCAACCCGTCAGCCAGACGCCGGCGGCCCCGGTCGCGCCTGCCCCCACGAACGCGCGTCGTGACAGCCCGGCCATGGTTTTCCTCCCGCGTTGTGCATCCCGGTTCCGGTCGCTGCCCACCGCCGCAAGGGCGCGGCGACGGAGCGATGTCGTGGAAGGGATGCTAACGCGAAACGGGCGGTCGCGCGCGCCCGGCGGCGGTCAGGTGGTGGAGCGCATGGCGGTGAATTCCCGCCCTCCACCCCGGCCGCCGGAGATGGTGCCTGTCATCTGGTCGCCGTCGATGGTGGCGGTGAAGCTCTGGGCAATCTGGCGATTGCGCATGTTGCGCGTTACCCGAAAGGTCAGCGTGCCGTCCTGGAAGGCGACCTCCTGAAGCTCGACACTTCCGTTGGGCGCGGTGAGCGTGCCTTCCAGCTGGTCGCCCTCGGCGGCGAAGGTCAGCGTCTGGGTAATGCTGCCGCGCGGCGTTTCCAGGGTCATCTCCCAGGCTCCGAGCACGGCCGCGAAATCAGTTGGATTCTGGGCCGAGAGCGCGGTGGCGGAGGCTGGGATCAGCAGCACGGCGAGGGCGGTGGCGATGGATCGCGACATGTCGGTTGAACTCCTTTGAGGCGTAGGGTTTGGCCTTTGGCTTGGCTGCGGCGGCGAGGACTGCTCGGCGGGAAATGAGCGCCGTGGAACGGGCTCCGCAGCACGCGGCAGGTTATCCTTGGGGACAACGAGGGAAGTTGAAGTGTTGCGCACGCCCTGCGGACGGGGTGCCTCGCCCAATCGCGACATTCCTCGGACGCGACATTACATTTGGACGGGTGGAACGGCCGGTCCGTGTCCCGTTTTCCCCCGCAGCCCTGTGCGCAGGTGCTCGCTGATATTGCGCTCCAAACCCGCTTGACCGACTCAAAACCCGAGGGCCTTCGTACGGATGTTGCCCCTGAATCGTCGGAACCCGGTCCGAACATCGCGACGCCGCTGCGCCTTCCCCGGCAGGCTGCCGCGAGTCGCCACGCTGCTTCTCCCGCTCGCACTTCCACTCGCGACCGGCTGCTACAGCTATACCCAGGTGGGGGTGGAGACCGTGGCGCCGGGCGAAGCGGTGCGCTTGCGCGTGTTCGATCAGGCCGTCGACCGACTCCCCGCGCAACTGGAGAGGAGGACGCAGGTCGAAGGCACCGTGGTCGACCGGGACGCCGGGCGCCTCGATTTGCTCCCGGAGTTGGGGTCGGTGACGACGGATCCGGTTTCCTTCGCGGTATCCGACATCGAGGCCATCTCCCGCCGAGAGTTGAACCAGACCCGCACCTGGCTGGCGGCGGGCGTGGGGGCCGCGCTCGGCCTCGGGCTGCTCCTGTCGATCGAGGGAGACCCTGCGTCAGCGGGAGGGGGGCCCATCACCGAATTCATGCTGGGGTTGACGCTGCACCTGAGCAGGTAGACTCGTCGGCCCGGGCGCAACGGCCCGGGCGCAGCCGCTGCCGTTCGCGGTCCTCAGCCTTCGGCGATCGCCTCCTCCACCGGGTCGCCGCGGTGCGCCCGCACGATGTCCATCACCTCATCATCGGTGAGGATGCGGTTGGAGGACTTGGCGCGGGCAAGAATGGCGGAGCACAGTTCGTCGTCGACGGGAATGCGGCGCGAGGCCAGCCAGTAGCTGACGTTGGACAGCCCGCTCATGTGGCCGATCTCGATCTCCTGTTCCCGGCCGAACCAGTTGGCGGGCACGCCCGAATACACACGGTCGGCCAGCCGCCGGTCCCCCCGCTTGAGGGCCTTTATGATCGCCGCCGCGTGCACCCCGGTGCCCGTGCGGAAGGCATCGCGCCCGGCCATGGGGTAGCTGGGGTGGATGTCCACCCGGCAATAGCGTGACACCGCCTGGCAGTAGCGGCCGAGCTTCGACAGGTCGTGGTCCCACTCGCCCAGCAGTTTGAGGTTCAGCAGCATCTGGTCGATGGAGGCGTTCCCGACCCGCTCGCCCACGCCCAGTCCGGTGCCGTGGGCTCGGGTGGCGCCGTACTCGATGGCCAGGATGGCGTTGGTGACGCCCAGGCCGCGGTCGTTGTGGCCGTGCCAGTCCAGCTCGACGGGCTCACCCATGCCGCGAATCAGCGAGTGGGTCCACTCGAACAGGTTCTTGATGCCGTCCGGGGTGGCGTGTCCCACGGTGTCGCACAGGCAGAGGCGGCGCACCCCCAGGCGGATCGCGGCGCGGAAGAGAGGATCCAGCACATCCGGCCGCGACCGGGTGGTGTCCTCGGTCACGATGCAGACCTCGAGTCCTTCGCGCATGGCGAAGGTCACCGTCTCGTCGATGCGGCGCAGGAGCGTATCGACGCTCCAGGATTCGACGAAAAGACGGATGGGGCTCGAGCCGATGAAGGCGTAGACTTCGATCGGCATGCCCGTCTTCTGGGCGATGTCGGCGATCGGCTCCACGTCGCGCACCATGGTACGGGCGGCGCACATGGGCGTCAGCTTCATGCGGCTGTCGCGAATCTCCTCGACCAGAGCCCGGACATCGTCCTGCGCCCGCGTACCTGCCCCGGGAAGCCCGACATCCGCCATCCGGATGCCGAGGTCCTCCATGAGGTGGATGAGCTCGATCTTCTGCTCAATGCTGGGATCGGTGACCGAGGGTGACTGAAGGCCGTCCCTCAGAGTCTCGTCCACCAGGTCGAAGCGACCGGGTGCGAGAGGAGCCCGCTTGTGCAACTGGTTCCAGTCGAAGATGACGTTCTCGCCGGCATCGACGGTACCTTTTTGCACGAAAACCTCCTGGAGGGCTCCCCTCGCACCGGCTTCAGTTCAGCTGACGCGATTGAGAGGGTTCGAGTTGGTGTCGATCTCGCTGACCCCGACGGGGAAGCAGTTGCTGCGCCCCGACATGTCCTCCATGGGGGTGGCGCCCGGCCTTGACTGTAGGCCCCAGCGGCGCAGGTCGGCGAACCGACGGTTGTCGAACCACAGCTCCACGCGCCGCTCCTGCTTGAGCGCGGTCCATGCCTCGGTCGCGTTGGCGGCGGTTGCGGGCGACAGGGCCTCGCCGGTGTGGTCGCTCACCACGCTCGTGCGGACCTGATTGATGAGATCCATCGCCGCCTGGAAGTTCCCCGGGTTGTTGGCCAGGATCTCCTCCGCCTGAATCAGGATCATTTCCCGTCCTGATGCGAGGGTGTGCGGCGATGTCTTGCTGGTGAACTTCTTCTGTACATAGAAGGGCAGGTTGTACACCATGGTGACGGCGTCCGCGATCTCGAACCACCCCATGCGCGGATCGCCGGTCTCGGTGTAGTAGCTTTCGGCGAAGGTGCCCCAGATGGTGTACTCCCGCCACGGGTCCGACGCCCCGCGGAAGTAGACCTCGTTGGGATCCGGGAAATCGTCCAGATCGTAATGGTGCAGCTGGTAGACGAAGTCCTCGGGGATTCCGGTGGCATCGCTCCGGGCGCCGCCCCAGTCTCCGAGCCACATGCGCACGTCCGCGCGCCCGGCCTGGGCGGCGAGCGCGATGTCGGAGGCTCCGGCGGCGTTGCCGACGCTGATGGCCTCGGTGAAGTGTTCCTCTGCGCGTGTCAGAAAGTCGGTGGAGGGCTGTTCGGGACCTCCATCGAACACGGCGATGCACATGTTGTGGCCCAGCGTGCGGTTGGCGAAGCCGGACAGCACCAGAAGCCTGCCGGCGATCTCGTTTGAGCTGAACTCGCCGCCCAGAGCGTCGCGCAGTCGGCGCACGCCGTCCTCCGCCATCCAGCGCGCCTGCTGGGCCCGCTCCCAGTGATCGTCCACGTTTTCCGAGGTGAGCTTCCCGTTGTAGAACTCCGAGTCGACCAGCCCTCCCGGCGTTCCCTCGAAGCTCGTCAGCCCCGAGTCGTAGGCCAGACGCGTGTACGCGAGCGCGTTTGCGCGTCGAACGCCCTGCAGCACCGACGGGAACGCCTGGGTGTCGTTAAGGAATTCGTCCTGGACGGGGCCGGGATTGGTCACTTCCAGATCGCAGCCGGTGGCGGCGAGGGCGGCCAGGGCCACCAGCCGCGCGATCCGGCGCCCGCCTGTGGTGGTTTGCTGTATGCGCATCTTCAACGACTCCTTCTTGTTATCGCTGTTCGCTCTCTCCTCGTTCGCCCGCCGCATCAGAAGGCCATCCTGAGGGAGGCGATGAAGCTCGCCGGCGGCGGTGGATGTTCCCAGATCGCGCGCGTGATTCCCGATTCCATCCCATTGTTGCCGGCCATCTCCGGATCCATGGCGAGGAAATCCTCGTTCTTCCACGTCCAGAAGTTCTGCACGGAGAGGGTCATGGTGGCGTTGGTGGTTCCCGGGACGGTGAACGGCACAGGTGCCGACACGGTCAGGTCGCGAATTCGGAAGAAGTCGTTGGGATAGACGAGGTGCGCGCTGAATTCGCCGCTGCACGCGTAGATGTCGAAGGCCGTCAACTGGGCGCGCTGGCCAGCCTGAAGGCTCGGCACGGCATCGTCGCAAAGCGGACTGACCTGACCGCGCTGGGCCGAGGTGGTGCTCTGGCGGTCGAAGATGTAGTGGCCACCGAGGTACTCGCCGCGCGCCGAAATCGTGATGCCGCCCCCCAGGGCGAGAGAGGTGTTGGGGGTGATGGTCAGCGTGGGCTGGTTCGGGCCCCAGATGTGATTCCGCTCGACGACGGGCTCCCCGATCTGGTCGGGGTTCGTCAGCCGGTCGTAGCGGACCGCGGGTACCGGTTGTCCCTCCTCGAGCCATCCACCCCCGCTGACACCGAATCCGGCGTTGCCGCCGAGATCCACCGCCTCGCTCTTGTTGGTGTAGAGCGTGACCCCCAGGTCCCAACTGAGCGCGCGGCTCTGAATCACGGTGCCGTTCACGTCGAGCTCGATGCCCTTGTTCGACAACACGCCCACGTTGCGCAGCTGCGAGCCCGTGAAGCCGAGGCTCGGGACCAGCTGCACCGGGACGAGCGCGTCGCGGGTCTCCTGATCGTAGTAGGTGAAGCCGATCCTGAGGCGCTCGTCAAGCATTACGCCGTCGATGCCGGCTTCGAGTTCGACGGTGCGCTCGGGCCCCAGGTCGCGGTTGCCCACGTTGAGCGGATTGAAGGAGGTCTGGCCGAGCCAGGGAATCGGCTGCCAGGTTCGCACGGCGTCGAAGGCGCCCGGAGCCCTCCCGGCGTGTCCCCAGGCAACGCGGAACTTCATCTCGCCGAAGTCCGGAGACCAGAAGCTCTCGTCGGAAACCACCCACGAGAAAGTGGCGCGCGGGTAGGGCTGGAGGCCGAAGTCCTCGCCGAAGGCGCTGTTGCCGTCGATGCGCAGCGCCAGGGTCAGGAAGTAGCGGTCGCTGAAGTCGAGCAGGGTCTGACCGAAGATGCCCGCGTTGACGACGCGCGAGCGAGCCTCCCGGGCCTGATAGGATGCGCCGCTGGTGACCGTGTGCTCGCCGGGTCCGGGGAGCGTGTTCGTGCTCGCCCCCAGATCGGTGTCGCGCGCAACGATCGACTGCCCGCCCCAGGAGAGGCTGGTGCGGAAGCTTTCGGTCAGGCGCAGATCAAAGCTGCCCACGTAGTCGGCTGTGAGCTGTTCGGCGGTCCAGGTGCGGTCGGAGACGGAACCCGTGGGGTCGTTCACGTAGCCGAAGGGCCGGACGTTGCGCATGTCGCTGGCAAGGCGGTCGAGCCCCAGCGTGAGCCGATTGGTGAAGCGCGGCATCGGCGTGTAGGTCGTGGTGATGCCGGCCACCACGCGATCCACGTCCGTGTCGATCTCGTAGTCGAGGAGCCGCCAGATGACGTCCTCCTCCCATGTGCGCACATACGTGGCGTGGGCCTGACGGGCGGGCGCCCTCTTGTAGCCGTTGTGGGAAATGCTGTAGGGGCTCGATCCGCTGGGCGAATTCTCGACGTGCTGGCGCGTGATCGATGTGGTCAGCTGAACGTCGAGGTCGCTGCGGGGCTGAAATCCCAGGTTGATGCGTCCCAGGTACTTCTGGTCGGCGTCGTTGGGCAGGATGCCCTCGTTGTTGTCCATGCTGCCGGACACGTAGTAGGAGACGGTCTCGGTTCCGCCGCGCACGGAGAGCGAATACCGCTGCTGGTGGCCGTTGCGGAGCCAGGGATCGAGCCTCATGTAGGGCGCGTTGGGAGGGCCGAACTCCTGGACCCAGTTGACGCCCTGGTCGATCTGCGCGCTCCACTGCGCGTCGCCGCCCGAGCCGCGCTTGGTGAAGATCTGGATGACGCCGCCCGCCGCTTCGGTGCCGTAGAGTGCGGTCGCGGCCGGACCCTTGACGATCTCGATGCGCTCGATGTCGCTGGGGTTGATGTCGTTCAGCGGCCCCATCACGTCCTTGGGGCCGAAGGCGACGTGCTGACCGACCGCGTGGTTCAGCGCCAGGCCGTCACTGCGGATGCGCACGCCGTCCACGTAGACGAGCGGCTGGTTCGACATCGCCACGCTCACATTGCCGCGCAGGCGGATCTGCGAGCCGGAGCCGGACATTCCGGAAGTCCGGACGGCGACCACGCCGGGCGCCCGCGCGGAGAGCAGCTGGTCGACCGTGGGTACCGGGTCGGCCAGGGTGGCGACATCCACCTGGGCGACGGAGGTGCCGACCTCGCGGCGGCGCGCCTGCCCGGCGGTGCCGGTGACCACGATCTCGTCCAGCCCGAGCGCCTCCTCCTCCAGCTGCAGGTCGGCCGTGGTGGACTGGCCGGCATCGACCGTGATCTGCGCCGTTGCCGTGCGCATGCCGATGCGCTCCGCGGTCAGGGTGTAGTTGCCCGCGGGGACGTTCAGGAGCAGGAAGCGGCCGTCGCCCCGGGTCAGGGTCCCCAGCCCGGTGCCCGCCAGGTAGACCTGCACCTGAACCAGCGGGCGACCTGTGGCCTGGTCGGTTACCTGGCCGATCACCTGACCGTTTTCCTGGGCGTCGACCGTGCGGGGCGTCGCGAACCCGAACGCCACCGCCAGCGGAATCATCGCCACGGCGACAAGGGCCGCCCTCCTCAGCCGGGCGATGCCGGCGTGCAGGTTTGTGTAGTCCGACCTTGGATGCACCATCTGGCCTCCTCTGCTGCGAACAGGAAACAGGGCCGTATGTCAGCCCGGAGGTATAGAACTCCCCCACCCCTTGGGGAAGCAAACCCCACAATAGGCCCCGGACTCGCCGGGATCAAGCGAAAGGGCGTGTGACCGCTGGCGATACGGGAATCGCCGGCCAGGAATCTCGTGGACCGCGGGCCGGGGAGTTCGGCGTAGCCGAATGGCCGGCTGCTCGGTCGGGCGAACCCGCGTGCGCGGACTCAGCCTCCGCCCGGGGGTTGGCCGTTTACCAGGGAGTTCCAGAGTTCGATGGTCGGGTTGCGCTGGATCCGGATGCCTTCGCGCTGGGTCCGCGCCATCGCGTGAACGTCGTGTTCGTCGCCGAGGATGAAGGTGTCGAACATCGCGCTCATGATCTCGAGCGACTCCCCGACGCTCGCGGGGCCCCAGTGATACCAGCCGTGCGGCTCGCCGCCGTAGACGACCCAGTCGTACCAGTTGCCGTGGATCTCGGCCTGGATGCCGTACTGCTCGATCTGCTGGAAGCGCGCTGCCCCGTCCCCCTGGGCGTACAGGAACAGGAGCGGGACATCGATTTCGTCGGCGTGATAGATGATGGAGCGCTCGTAGTAGTTGCGCGGGTTCTCCATCGGCGTGCGGCCGATCAGGAACCGGTTCCATCCCTCCATGCTGCCGTAGGTCGACAGCGTCACCAGGTCGGTCGAGCCGTACCAGACGATGCCCGCGCGGAAGCGGCCGGGATCCTTGGTGACCGCGGTCGTGGTGTAGAAGCCGCCGGTCGAGCCCCCGAAGGCGCCCACCCGCTCCGGGTCCACCCAGCCCTGCCCTGCGAGCAGGTCCATGCCGGCGAAGGCGTCGCGCAGGTCGTGGTCGCCCCCGTGGGTGTGCACCGCCTGCCGGTACGCCTTTCCCCGTCCGGTGCTGCCGCGGAAGTTTGGCGCGAAGACCAGGTAGCCGCGGCTTACGAAATACTGGATGTACGGATGCCACTGCTTCGGGTGCTGCCCGTTGGAGTTGGCGCGGAAGAAGAAGAGGGCCGGGAGGCGATCGCCGGCGCTGGCGCCCTTCGGCTTGTAGACCAGCCCGGCAACTTCAAGGCCGTCGAAGCTGGTGTACTCGATGAACTCCGGCTCGACGAACAGCTCGGGGTCGCCGAGGGCGGGGTGCTGGTGGTCGGTGATCCGGCGCGGCTCGCCGCCCTCGACCGGGAGGATCCAGAGGTCTCCGGTCCGCGAAGGCCCCGAATGGGTGTAGACGATGTGCTCGCCGTCCGGGTGCCAGAGGTGGCCGCCGCGCGTCTGGCCGGTGGCCCGCGACCCGCCGTTGACCCCGGTGGCGCGGGTGAGCTGCTCCGGTTCTCCGCCTGCGGCGGGGATGCGGAAGATGTGGTACTCGTAGTCCAGGTTGCGGGTGAAGGAGATCCAGCGGCCGTCCGGGGACCAGCGCGGCTCGCTGTGCTCGACGTCCTCGGTGAGCAACATGGTGGCTTCGCCGGTGGCCGCGTCCAGCACGCCCAGGTTGTTGAAGCCGTTGCGGTCGGAGACGAAGGCCAGGCGGGTGCCGTCGGGGGACCAGCGCGGCTCGGTGTCGCGCCAGTCGAAGGTGCCCGGGGTGAGGGCGCGCGCGTCCCCGCCCGCCGCCGGCATGATCCAGATGTCCTGGTTGCTCTGGGCGTCGTCCTGCGGGCGGGTGTTGCGGGTGAAGGCGAACATGGCGCCGTCGGCGGACAGCTGACCGCTGCCCCCCGGCCCGACCCGCTCGATCTCGCCGGTCTCGATGTCCACCGCCGCGACCGAGTTGTCCCAGAACATGCTGGTGTTGAAGTAGACGCGGCGGCTGTCGGGCGCCCAGGAGATGCCGGCGTCGCTCAGCGGGTGGTCGGTCAGGCGCGTGGGCTCCCCGCCGCCGGAGGGCACCACGTAGATGTCGCGCACATCGGTTCCACCGAAGTCGGCCTCGAAGGCGATCCAGCGCCCGTCGGGGCTGAAGCGCGGTGCCATCTCGCGGCCCGCCATCCCGGTGATGCGCGTGGGTGCGCCTCCCGCGGTGGGCACGGTCCAGAGGTCGTAGGACCCGCCCGCGGCGGACTTGAAGACGAGGAGACCGCCATCGGGCGAGATGTCGAACTCTTCGATCCACACGGTCTCGGCCAGCGCGTCGATCGGAAGCCCGGGGCGCAACTGGGGCGAGGTTGCACGCGTGGGGCCGTAGAAAACCACCAGCGCCGCGACCAGAACGGCCGCGGCGCCGGCGAAGATCATTACTGTTTTTCCGGACAATCGTCCTCCTGGAAGAACCTCCAGTCCGTCAGCAGGACACGCAGTTGTCGTTGTTCTCCGAGCCCAGCCTCTCAAGCAGCGCGACGATCTCCGGGAAGACGGTGACGCGCTGCACTGGACCGTTGGCCATGTCGGCGGTGGTCTCGCCCTTGCGGGTAAGCACGGTGACGTCGGCGCCGCGGCCGACCAGGTACTCGATCAGCTCGCGGTCTCCGCGGGCCGCCGCGTTGTGCAGGGGGGAGAAGCCGTTGTAGTCGCGCGCGTTCACGTCCGCGCCCAGTTCCTCGATCAGGTAGCGCACCGACGGGAGCCAGCCGTTGGGGGCGTGGCGATGGGCGTTCCCGGCCAGGCCCAGGCCATAGCCGACTCCGGAGGCCGCGTGGATGGGCTGCACGCCCGGGCCTCCGATCGCCACCTCGGGCAGCCCCGATGGATCCGGCTTCTTCTCGCTGTCGTCGCGGCCGTTTCCGGTCGCGGGACGTCCCGGCGGGCGGAAGGTGGGGGTGGTGTAGTCGGCTCCGTACGCAACCAGCAGCCTCATCGCGTCCACGTCGGTGCCGTAGGCCGCGCGCCAGAAGGGCGTGGCGCCCCAGGTGTCGACGCCCAGGACGTTGTGGTTGAAGGAGGTGTACCAGAGGTGGCGCTGCAGCCGCACGTTGGGGTCGGCGCCCGCGTCGAGCAGCGCCTTCATGAGCTCCAGGTAGGTGGTGTTCTCCTGCTTGATCGCGGTGGGCTGCGGGTAGAAGGACTTGGGAACCCACTGCAGGTGGACGGCGGCGTAGAGGGGCGTCGCTCCCGGATCGCTCTGCAGGTTGGGGTCGGCGCCCTGTTCCAGCAGCCACATGGCGAGGTCGAAGTGCCCGTTCAGGGTCGCCATGAGCAGGGGGGAACTCAGGTCGCCGCCGGTGATCTGGTCGATGTCGGCGCCGCCTTCCAGGAGGGTCTTGACGACGTCGTGGTGGCCTTCGCGGACAGCGTAGTGCAGCGCGGTGTTGCCGCCCTGCCTGCCGACCAGCTGGTCGTAGGACAACCGGGCCCGGGTCTGCCCGCGGGTCGCGGCGCTCCCGGCCGGCCGATCCTCTTCCTCTTCGGCCTCCTCCTCCGCTTCGTCGTCTTCCTCCTCGTCGTCGTCCTCCCGGGTTCCGTCCACGGGCGTGTCCGAAATGATGTCTTCACCAAAGAGCGCGGAGAGGCGTGCGTCCCGTTGCTTGATGAGTTCGCGGTCCTCGCGGGCCATGGTCGGATAGTCGATCACGTTGGTCTGGATCGACGGGTCCGCTCCCGCCTCGAGCAGCGTGCGCACCACGCTGGTCCGGCCGTAGGCGGCGGCGAACATGAGCGGCGTTTGCCCGTTGGCGGACTCCTGCGCGTCCACTGCGGCGCCCTTGTCCGCCAGGGCGAGCACGATCTCGGGGTTCCCCGACCAGGCGGCGTAGTGGAGCGCGGTCTCGCCGGTCTCGGTGGTCGCCTCGAGGTTGGCGCCCGCATCCGCGAGCAGACGCACGATGCCGGCGTGGCCCGCGCGGCTGGCCACCATGAGGGGCGTGAAGCCGCCCAGCCGGGTGGTGGCCTCCAGGTTAGCCCCCGCAAACACGAGGACGTCGGCCAGTTCGGTCTGGCCGTTATCCGCCGCCCAGTGGAGCGCGGTCATGCCGTCGCCCTGGGCCGCGTTTACGTCCGCCCCCGTGCGCAGCAGCTCGCGCACCTCGTCGGCATCGCCGCGCATGGCGGCATCGGCTACCGGCGAATCCGGCGGGACGGCTGCCGAGATCAGCAGCGTCAGACACACCAGGTTGATCTTCCATGCGGCCTTCATCGGCTCTCCTTCCGTGTGCGCATTCTCGGTTCCGTGCCCGTCAGCCGGCTGTGAGTGATGCTCGTTCCAGCGTCTCCTCTCTCGACTACGAACTCGAACTGACTTCGTCGGCGTAGGAAGCCGGGAGCGACATCAGCATCTCGCCGGTGCTGTCGCCGAAGCTGTCGAGGTCGTCCCGCCCCAGCTTGTGGAGCAGGGTGAGCATGGCATTGGCCAGCGGCGTACCGTCCGGGGCCTTGACGTGGACCCCGCCCTCGAGCCCCATGGACTGTCCGCCCACTACGATGAAGGGCACGCGCCGGTGGTTGTGAAGGTTGCCGTCGCCCATGGGGGATCCGTAGACGACCATCGTGTTGTCGAGCAACGTGCCGTCCACTTCCGCCGTGTTGTTGAGCTTCTCGAGCAGGTACGGCAGCAGACCCACGTGGTACTGGTTGATCTGGTAGAAGCCCAGCACGCCCTCGTTGCCGGAAGCGTGCGACTGCGGGTGGAAGCCGCCTTCGCAGCCGCTCTCGGGGAAGACGCGGGACGATACGTCGCGGCTCATCTTGAGCGAGAAGACGCGGGTCATGTCGGTCTGGAAGGCGAGCGCCTGCAGGTCGAACATCATCTGCACATGCTCGGTGTAGGAGTCCGGGACGCCGACCGGGGCCTCGGGCAGCTCGCGCTCGAATCCGCTCGTGTTGCGCGCCTCGGTCCGCTCGATGCGCCGCTCCAGCTCGCGCACGTCCTCCAGATAGTGCTCCATCCGGATTCGGTCCTCGGGCGGGAGCGCGGTGCGCAGGCGCGCGACTTCTTCGGTCACCCAGTCCAGGATGCTCTTCTGGGTTTGCCGCCGCCGCGCCCGCTCCTCGGGCGTTCCCCCGGCTCCGAAGAGCTGGTCGAAGGCCACGCGGGGATCCCGGGTCATGGGCAGCGGATCGGTCGGAGAGGCCCAACTGATGGAGTCCGTGTACGCGCAGGCGTACCCGTACGAGCAGCCGCCCGACTGGTCCACGTTCTCAATGCAGAGCTGCATGGAGGGAATCGCGGTCTCCTGGCCGAAGCGCTGGGCGAAGAGCTGATCCATCGAGGTGCCGACGTAGACGTCGGAGCCCTCGGTGCGCCGGGGATGCGCCTGGGTCAGGAAGGTGGCGCTGGACCGGAAGTGGTCGGCCCCGATCTCCTTCGGCGCGAAGGCCTCCGCTTGGCGAACATCGGTGTTGCTGATGATCGTCAGACGATCCTGGAAGGCCTCGAGCGGCTTGAGCGCGCTCGGGCTCAGATCGAAGTCGCGACCCAGCTTCGCCGGAGCCCAAAGGTTCTGGGTTGCCCCCCACTCGTTGCTCCCCGCGGCTCCGTGCGAGTTCTCGATGGCGATCAGGCGCGGCTTCTGCACTTCGCTGGCCGCGTCGCCCCAGAGCCTGCCCGCCGGGATCATGCTGTCGAGAAGGGGCAGCGCGAGCGCGATCCCCGACCCTCGCAGGAATGTCCGTCGAGGAATGTGGGTTCCGGTGATGAACTTCATGTCGTGCTCCTGTCGGTGACGGGATGTACCCTGCCTAACTGTCTCTTGGTCTGCCTTCAGCGTTGTGCTTCGGTAGCCGGTTCCGCCGCCTTGCGCATGCGGAAGGCATCGCTCTCGACGATGCCGAGGACGAACTCGGAAGGACGATAGTCGTCTTCTTCGGCCCGCTGCACGATTCGGCGCACGGCGGGCATGTCGTAGTATTCCACGCGGCGTCCCAGGGCGTAGGCCATCAGGTTCGCCGTGAAGTTGCGCAACACCGGCGTTCTCAGCCGCAGCATCGTCTCATGCAGGTCCGTGGGGCTGGTGAGCGGCGTGCCGTCGTAGAGCTGGCCCCGGGTGTCGAGCGCGATGCCGTTCTCGCGAATGCGCCAGCGGCCCGTGACGTCGAAGTTGTCGAGCGCCAGCCCGATTGGATCCATGAACTGATGGCAGGCGTTGCAGACGACGTTGGCGCGGTGGATCTCCATGCGCTCGCGCGTCGTGAGCATGCGCGTGCCCTCGGAACCCTCGGTCTCGTCGAGGTCGGGTATGCCCGGGGGCGGAGGAGGCGGCGGCGTGCCGAGGATGACCTCCATCACCCACTTCCCGCGCAGAACCGGCGAGGTGCGGTTGGCGAGCGAACTCTGCGCGAGGACGCTGCCGTGCCCGAAGACGCCGCGGCGCCGTTCCGTCGGGTACTGCACCTTGCGGAACTCCTCGCCCACCACCCCGGGAATCCCGTAGTGGTTGGCCAGGCGCTCGTTGATGAAGGTGTAGTCGGCGGTGATGAACTCGGTGACGGGCCGGTCTTCCTGGAAGAGGTGGTCGAAGAACAGCTCGGTCTCGCGAATGAGCGCATCGGCGAGCTGCTGGTCGTAGTCCGGGAAGAGCACCATGTCCGGGTTCAGCTTCTCCAGATCCGAGAGGCGCAGCCACTGCGCGGCGAAGCGGCTGCTGAGCGCGCTCGAGCGGGGATCGGCCAGCATGCGCAGCGTCTGTTCGCGCAGCACGCGGCCGGAAAGCCGGTTGGCGCGCGCCAGGGCCGCCAGCTCCTGGTCCGGAGGCGAGGCCCACAGGAAGAAGGAGAGGCGGGAGGCCAGGTCGACGTCGCTGATGCGGTAGGTCTCGCCCGGCTCCACCCCCTCCGGCCACTCCTCGAAGCGGAAGATGAAGTGTGGGCTCGCCAGGATCGCCTCCAGCGCGTAGCGGATCCCGCCTTCGAAGCCGGACTCCTGTGCGCCCTGGTCGTAGAAGGCCATGAGGCCGGCCAGGTCCGCGTCATCCACCGGCCTGCGGTAGGCGTCGGTCGCGACCCGCTCGATGATGGTGCGGGCACACGGCCGGACCTCGTCCGCCCCGGTGGGACGGCAGGAGAAGATCCTGCGGCGGCTGGGGGTGTCCGAAACGCCGGTCACCCTGGCCGGTCCCTTGATCACCAGGTCACGGATGTGGGGCGGCATGGAGAGCCCGTAGCCGATGCCGATCTGGGTGTCGGCGATGCTGTGGCCGTGCGCGGAGAAGAGGTCGTCCACCGGGCCGCGCTCCGTGGGGATGAAGACCGCGGAGACACGGTGGGGACCGGCGCGCACCTGGATGGGGCCGGTCTCGAGGATCAGGCCCTTTCCGCCGGGATCGACCTCGCCCATGAATCGGTCGATCGGCAGCAGCGCGACCTGCTCGCCGTCGATCGAGATGTCGACCTGTTCGCCGGGTTCGTTGCGGCCGAACAGGTAGCCTTCCGGCGAGTAGTGGAACGATACGCTGAACTCGTAGGTCCCGTCGGCAGGGAAGTTGTGTACCACCGAGGTGCCGCCGCGCGATCCATAGGGCGCGCCCGGCACCCGCTCCCGCTGGGAAGCCAGCCGGGGGATGCGGTAGGTGGTCTCCTGGTTCCCCGCGAGCGGGTTGCCGACCGCGAGGCGCGAGATTTCGCTGGCCGCCTTGAGATAGGCGCTCAGGAGCGTCGGCGAGAGCGCCTGCACGTCGGCGATGTTGTCGAAGTTCGCGCTCTTGGTGTCTAGCGGCAGGAAGTCGGCCGCGTCGATATCCATCTCGAGAAGGTCGCGGATGGAACTCTGGTACTCGGCCCGGTTCAGCCTCTGGAAGGTCCGGCCGCCCGGGTTGGGGGCTTCGGCGGCCGCCCGGTCCATGTTGGCCTCGAGGGTCTCGACCAGCATCCGGAGGGTGTCGCCCCCCGGACGCGGGATCCCCGGGGGCGGCATCATTTCGGCCCGCAGCTTCTGGATCATCTTCTCGGCCGTCTCCGGCGCGCTCGAGGCGGCGGCGACATCGAAGCCGATCAGGGAAAGGTTGCCGGTCTGGAGAAAGTCGTTGTGGCACACCTGGCAGTAGCGCACCACCACGCCGGTGAGTTCGTCGTTGGAAATGGTGCCGGAGCCATGGCTGGCGATGGCGGAATGGGGCCGGACCAAGCCTGTCGCCGGTTCCCGATCGGGCCCGGACGCACCCGGGCCGACGAAACTGCTTCCGCTCGCCAGCAGAAGTCCCGAGATGAGCCCGGATGCCGCGATTGCGCGCATGACATTCCTCTCCACGATCCTGAAGACGCCTAACCGTAGAGGAATAGCCCTCGGGGGTCCTCCGCGCAAGCAGACGAAACCGCTAATGTTGTAGCCCATGCTCCCTATCGTCTCAGCGCTGCTGGCCCCCCTGGCCGGGGTGCTCATCTATGTCACGATGCACCACCGGGCGCGCACCGTCCGGCTGCTCGATGCGGCGGTCATCGTTGCGCTGCCGCTGCTCGTGGCGATCCAGGTATTGCCGCACGCCTGGGCCGACCGGAGCCTGGTGCCCGTCGTGGTGGTCGCGCTCGGGGCCGGGCTGGTCGCGGTGGTCGAGCGACTGTCGCACACCCTGGCGCGCCATACGGACGACGTCACGATCCTGTTCGCCGTGCTGGGCCTCTCCGTGCACGCGCTGGTGGAAGGGAGCGCGCTCACCGCGGGCGCGTCCCCGGCCTTCGTTATGGCGGTGGTGGTGCACCGGGTGGCGCTGGGATTGCTGATCTGGTGGCTGGTGGCGCCGCGTCACGGCGCGGCGATGGCGTTCGCGGGGATCGCCGCGATTATCTGTGCGACGCTGGCGGGGTACCTGGTGGGCGCGGGCCTGATGACGGAACTGACCGTTGTCGACGGCAGGCTCCTGGAAGCCTTTGTGGCGGGCACCCTCCTGCATGTGGTCCTTCACCAGGGGCGTGAGGATCACCGGCACTGAGGGCTCGAACCGGGCGCGTCGTGGACTTTCGCCGACGCGGTCCCCAGTATGCCTGCCAATCCGCAGGGAAAGCGCACCGCCATCCCGGGAGGGCCCGATGACCGCCAACTCGCGCGACCACGCCCACAGCCACGAACCCATGGACGAACTGCGCGGCGCGAGCATCCGCGCCCTCACGGTCGCCATGGTCATGAAGCTGGGGTACATGCTCGTCGACATCGTCGGCGGCGTCCTCGCTGGAAGCCTTTCGCTGCTGGCGCACGCCGGACACATGTTCACCGACGCGGCGTCGATCGGGCTCGCCCTGTTCGCCGTTCACTTCGCCGCCCGCGCAGCCACCGCGCACCGCACCTTCGGCTACCATCGAGCGGAAATACTGGCGGCGCTGGTGAACGCCCTCACCCTGTGGGTGGTCTCGACGCTGGTGCTGATCGAGGCCTACGACCGCATCACGGGCGGCATCGCCGGCGATCACGATCACGATGTCGAGGGCGGGCTGATGCTGATCATCGGGGCCATCGGGTTCGGCATCAACGCGCTGGTCGCCTGGATGCTGCACGCCTCCGCCAGACACAGCGTCAACGTCGAGGCGGCCTACAGGCACGTGATCGCCGATCTGCTGGGCTCGGTCGCGGTCGTCGTGTCCGCGATCCTGGTGTGGGCCTACGACTGGGATGTCGCCGACCCGATCTCCGGCGCCGTGGTGGCCATCCTGATTCTGCTCAGCACCTGGCGCCTGCTCGCCAAGGTGATCCACGTGCTGCTGGAAGGCGTTCCCGAACACGTCGACGTCTATAGCCTGTGCAGCAGGATCGAGGAACTGGCCGGTGTCACCGTCATCCACGATATCCACGTTTGGACGCTGACGCCCGGATACGAAGCACTCACCGCGCACGTGCTGGTGGATCCCGAACACGACGAGGACCACGACGCGATGCTGGACCGCATCCGGCACATCGCATACGAGGACTTCGGAATCGAGCATATCACGATTCAGCTCGAGACTTCGGCCGCGGACTGCAGCGAAGACCATCACGTGGACCACCTGATGGCGACGGCCGCGTCCTAGATTCGGGCCGGGCCAGGGATCGGCGGAGGACGAGTCCGGACTCAGCTACCTCGAACCGGAGGGCGCGAGGACCCCATGCGACGGCGGATGAGTCGAGGCGTCTACCCGGGCGCGGCCCCGTCGGGGTCGTCGATCTGGGCCTGATAGAGGCGACGTCCCTCCTCGAAAGTGGCGAGAACCTCGTCCTTGTGCGCGGGGTCGTCCCAGCGGTCCATGGCCCGAAGCTCGTCCAGCACCTGGTCGATCCAGCGCACGAAGAAGGCGGCGTCCTCCGGGGAGCGGATGGGCTCGCCGTCGGCGATGAGGAAGACCGGGTTGGTGTGCGCGAACAGGTAGCTGTCCATGGCGCCGTGCTGCGGCGGACCCAGGGCGCGCGCGGCGATCCAGCCTGATCCTTCCACCGGCATCTCGAGCTCCACGCCGAGGGACCTCCCATCCGCCGTGGCTTCGACTGTGTGCACGATTTCGCCGTTGCGGATGATCTCCATCCGGTGCATGGGGAACAGCGATCGGGCTGTTGCCGAAACCGTAACCACCTCTCCGCCGGACAGTTGCAGCTCCTCGCCCATTCCCTTGCCTGAGACATCGAGCGTGAGGATGGGGCCGCTGGTGACGAAGGCGCGTCCCGCCGCCATCGCGTCGGTCCAGGCGTCGTAGTCGAGGTGGTCCTCGCCGGTGTGGACATAGGTGCGCGTGGTGCCGACGGCGGGGTGTCGCCAGATGTCCGACATGACGTCCGTGCCGGCCGTTCCCGGGATCCGCGACCCCGTATTGAGGAGGCGGTACCACACCTCGGCCGTTCCCAGCTCGTCGCTCCAGATGCAGGCCACGTCCACGAAGTCCGCCAGACCGAGAATGGCGTCCACGGGCAGTTCGCGCGCGGAGCCGGCTCCAGCGGCGTCGGGATCACGGTGCCGGAGCCCGAAAGGATGCACGTAGCCGCCGATGCCGCCCTGCTCGTGGACGCGCCGGAGCACGTGGGCGTTGTCGGGATAGAGGGCGTGGTGGGCGGTGCCGACCGAGCCGATGTAGAAGGGCGTGATGAGTTCGGTCAGGTTCAGCAGCGACAGGTGGGCGAAGTAGCTGGGCCTGTATTCCTCGTTGTAATAGACGATGGTCCGCGGGCCCGTGTGCGGATGAGGGTGCCCGAGGAAGTGCTCCAGATCCTCGACCCGGCTGTTGCCCCAGTAGTTGGCGATCATGCCGTTGGCCACGTTCAGGTCTTCGGAATGGGCCTTGTTGCGCAGGTCCTCGGGGGTGATGAAGTAGTGGCCGCCGTAGTTGGGATGGATGTGGTTGTCGCCCGAGTACCAGCCGTCCGCCGCCATGTCGATCCAGCGGTCGAGCTGGACCTCGACGGTGGCGTGCTCGCCGGCCCGCACGTCCGCGGAGCGGTAGACGGGCTCGTATTCGAAGCCGCGCCATGCCTCCAGGCGGGCCTCGCCGACGGGAAGGGTCGCGGTGAAGCTGCCGTCGCTGTGGAAGTAGTAGTCCTCGGTTACGCTGACGACGCGCGGATAACTGCCATGGGGGAAGTAGGCGCGCCCGTCGGCGCCCGTCAGGTAGATGCGCGACGGCAGCAGTTCGCCGCTGGAATCGGTGACGCGCACCCGAAGCCGGCCGGTCGGTTGCGACCACGCGTAGTCGTCAATGCGCACCCGCTTCGGCGCGCCGCCGCCGCGTCCGACCGTGTACAGCGCGAAGCCCATCCCGTTGTCGATGGTGCGCGGCTGGTCGTCGGTGCCGCCGTTGCGCGCGAACGCGATGCGCTCGCCATCCGGCGACCATGACGGAAAGTACTCGTCCGTGCGCGTATGCGTGAGGCGCACCGGCTGGATGCCGCGCGGCGACTTCTCGGCGGGGACGCTGTAGAGGTCGTTGTTGCCCGACGCGTCGGTGATATAGGCGACGATGCCGCCGTGGGAGGCGACGACCGGCGCCGCCTGGTAGTTGGTCTCGATGCGGATGAGGAGCTCGGACTGCCCGGTCTCGGCGCGCCAGCGCCACAGCGAGCCCGAACCCAGCGCCGCTTCGCCCCGCCGGGACACGAAGACGATGTCGCCGCTCGAGCCGACCCAGTCGCCGGCCATGTCGTTCACGTCGGGATCGGCGATGACCGGCTCTGCGACCGCGCGTGCCAGGTCGTACACCCACAGGTCGAAGGTGCCGTCGCGCTCGGTGGTGAAGAGGATGCGCGAGCCGTCGGGCGACCAGCGCGGCCGAAGGTCCAGGAACGGGTGATCGGTCAGCTGCCGCGACGCGCCCGTGGCGACGTCCACCACGAAGATGTCGAAGTTGCGGTCGATGTCGGCCGCGTAGGCGACCTGGCGCCCGTCGGGCGACCAGCTGGGCTGGGAATGGTAGCCGGCGCCGGTGCTCAACTGGCGGGCGGTCCCGCCCTCGACCGGGACGATCCAGATCCTGCCCTGGTACGCAAAGGCCAGTTCCTCGCCGTCGGGCGACCACGCCGGATAGCTGGGGGAAGCCGTCACCGGCGGGGGAAAGTAGCTCTCCATGTACATCCGCCCCGCGCCGCCGGCGCCGGCGAGCGACGGGTAGCCCCCGGGAAACGGATCCGGGTACTCGTAGCCCTGCTGGGCGGCCGCAGCCCGGACCGGCCCGGAGAGCAGCGCGGCCGCCGTGAGGCCAGGGACCAGGAGAAGCGCGGGGGCGAGGAGCGGAACGCGGAGGAGGCCGCGCGGCGAAGCGGAGCTGTTCATGGGTCGATCTCCCCTTGGGTGGCATCGTGGATGAAGACTAAGCGGCCGGTACCCGCGGGACGAACCGGGCGGCGTGGCGCGGCGACGGAGGCAGGTTGTCCGGGAGACGAACGGCAGGACGGCCTCGAGGGACGACGGCACCGGTTGCCGTCAACGCCGATCCGGTGGACTTTGCGCAGGACTTCTTCACGCCACCGAACTCCGCGAGCAAGCCGATGCATGCCAAGAGCCGTTTCGTGACAGCCCCGCCGGCGATCGGAGCCACCCTCGCCGCAGCCCTTCTGGCCACCCTGGCCGGTGCGCGTCCGGCCCACGCCCAGAACCACTTCGAGCCCATGGACGTCTTTGCGCTCGAGTTCGCGGCCGACCCGCAGATCTCCCCGGATGGCAGCCGGGTCGTCTACGTGCGCAACTCGATGGACGTCATGCGCGACCGGCGCCGTTCCGAGCTGTGGATCGTCGACGTGGACGGGTCCGAACACAGACGCCTCGGCGAGGGTGGGTCGCCGCGCTGGTCCCCGGACGGCACCAGGCTCGCCTATACGGCGGAGGGGCAGATCCACCTGCGCTGGATGGACACGGGCGAGACCGCCACCCTTTCCCAGTTGACGGAGTCCCCGAGGGGCATCCGCTGGTCGCCCGACGGCCGCCGGATCGCCTTCAACATGCTGGTGCCGTATCCGGCGCCGAGCCTGGTGGTGCCGCCGCGCCCCCCCGAGGGGGCCGACTGGGCGGCCCCGCCCATCATGGAGGACCGCTTCAAGAACCGGCAGGACGGCGTCGGCTACCTGGACTTCGGATACAACCACATCTTCGTCATCCCGGCGGAGGGTGGAACGGCCGTCCAGGTGACCACGGGCGACTTCCGGCACTCCAGCGCGCCCGCCTGGACGCCCGACGGCAGGAGCCTGGTGTTCTCGTCCAACCGCAACCCGGACTGGGTGCTCGACTACCGGAACTCCGAACTGTACATCGCGCCCGTGGCGGGCGGAGAGATCCGCGCGCTGACCGACCGTCCCGGCCCCGACCAGAGTCCGGCGGTCTCACCGGACGGGCGGCAGGTCGCGTTCGTCGGCTACGAGGACCGGACGCGCACCTACCAGGTGAGCCGGCTGCAGGTCATGAACCTCGATGGCAGCGGCCGGCGCATCGTCACCGCCCGCCTGGACCGGAGCGCCGCCAACCCGGTGTGGGCGTCCGACGGGAGCGGCCTCTTCTTCCAGTACGACGACGAGGGCAACTCCCGGGTCGCGTTCGCCACGCTGGACGGCGAGGTCGAGGTGCTGGCGGAGGACCTCGGCGGCACATCCTACGGCCGGCCCTACGGGGGCGGTTCCTTCTCGGTCGCGAACGACGGCGGCATCGCGCTCAACCAGACCCGCCCGGACCTGCCGGGCGAGCTGGCGGTGCGACTGCGGGACGACGACGGGCCGCGGCGCATCACCGCGCTCAACGACGATCTGCTCGCCAACCGAACGCTCGGGGAGGTGGAGGAGATCTGGTGGGAGTCATCCTTCGACGGCCGACCGATCCAGGGCTGGATCGTCAGGCCGCCGGACTTCGACCCGAGCCGGCGCTATCCGCTGATCCTGGAGATCCACGGCGGGCCCGTCTCCAACTACGGCGACCGGTTCTCCGCCGAGATGCAGCTGCTCGCCGCCGCGGGGTACGTCGTCATCTATCCCAACCCCAGGGGCAGCACCAGCTACGGAGAGGAGTTCGGGGACCTGCTCTACCACAACTATCCGGGCCAGGACTACGACGACCTGATCTCCGGCGTCGACGCGGTCGTCGAACGGGGATACATCGACGAGAACAACCTCTTCGTCACGGGGGGCAGCGCGGGCGGGATCATGACCGCCTGGATCGTCGGCAAGACGGATCGTTTCCGCGCCGCGGTGGCGCAGAAGCCGGTCATCAACTGGATCAGCAAGACGCTCACGGCGGACAACTGGTACGGCTACTACTTCAGCCGCTATGACGGCCTGCCCTGGGAGAACCCCGACCCCTACTGGGAATTCTCCCCGCTTTCGCTGGCCGGCGAAATCGACACCCCGACGCTGATCATCACCGGCGAAGAGGACCTGCGCACGCCGCTGTCGGAGTCGTACCAGCTCTTCCATGCCCTGAAGATGCGCGAGATCGACACGGCGGTGATCCGACTGCCCGGCGCCTCCCACGACATGAGCCGCCGACCCAGCCAGCTGATGGCCAAGATCGCCAACATCGTGGCCTGGTTCGACAAGTACCGGGCGACGCCGAGAGCCAGCTGAGGGCCCGCCGGCGCCCCCCGCCAACCCGTTTCCCTTCACAAACCGGACCGAAGCCATGACCAGCCTGCGCATCTCGCTCACCCTCGTCGTCGTCGTGACCATCGCCAAGGTGGCCGGCGGGATCGTGTCCGGCAGCCTGGCGCTCCTGGCCGACGCCGGCTACGGCCTGACCGTGGGCGTAGCCATGGGGCTGGCCCTGCTCACCACGGGATCGGACGCACCCGCCGGGACCGTGCAGCGCACGTTCGGCTACCAGCGGGCCGAGATTCTGGCCTCTCTGGCCAATGCACTGGTGCTGTGGGCGATCGCGGCGTGGATTCTGCTCGAGGCCTGGGGCCGTTTCGGCGAGGGATCCGACGTCGACGGGGGGCTCATGCTGGGCATCGCGGTGATCGGGCTGGCAGTGCATGTCATCGTCATGCTCGTGCTGAAACAACCGGCGAAGGAGGATGCGGGCATCGCGCACATGCACGAGCACACCTTCCTGAGCGTCATGGGTCCGGCAGCCACTGTCCTCGGGGCCCTGGCCATCCAGATACTGGACTGGCAGGCCGCTGACCTGACCTTCGCAGCTGCCATCGCCATCCTGGCGCTCGTCAACACCTGGCGGCTCCTGGCCCACGTCGTCCATGTGCTGCTTGAGGGCACGCCGGAGCACATCGACGTCTACCGGCTCTGCAGCCGGATCGAGGAACTGCCGGGGGTGACCCTGATCCACGACGTGCACGTCTGGACGCTGACCCCGGGGTACGACGCCCTGACCGCCCACGTGATGGTGGAACCGGAGCGGCGGGGGGAGATGCAGGACCTGCTCGGACGCATCCGCACCATCGCCTACGAGGAGTTCGACATCCGGCACGTGACGGTTCAGCTGGAGACCACGGCCGCCAACTGCATGGAAGACCACCACGTCGACCACCTGGTCGCCCACGCGCGGCCGGCGTGAGCCCGTGCGGCGAATCCTCGTCCTGAACTGGCAGGACCGGGAAAACCCGCAGGCCGGTGGCGCCGAGGAACACGTCCACCAGGTCTTCGGCCGGCTCGCGCGCCGCGGCTACCAGGTCACGCTGCTGGCCTCGGGTTTCGAGGGGTGCGAGCCCCGCGTGCGCCTCGACGACATCGAGGTTCACAGAACCGGCGGTCGCTACACGTTCTCCATCGCCGCGCCCTGGTACTACCTGCGCAACCTGCGGGGCGAACGCTGGGACGTGGTGGTGGACAACCTCAACAAGGTGCCCCTCTTCTCTCCGTGGTGGACGTCGGCGCCGGTCGTTCCGGTCGTGCACCACCTCTTCGGGCTGACCGCCTTCCGTGAGGCCTCCTTCCCGCTCGCGGCGGCGACCTGGCTCATGGAACGGCCGCTCCCGCTGGTGTATCGGCGCCGGCCCACCATCGCGGTCTCGCGGAGCACGCGCGACGACCTGACCGGACGCGGGCTGCGGGCCCCCATGGAGGTCATTCCGGTAGGGGTGGACACCGTCCACTACACGCCGCATCCGGGCGGCCGCAGCACGCCAAGGCCCTCCCTCCTCTACCTGGGGCGCCTCAAGCGCTACAAGGGTGTCGACCTGCTCGTGCGAGCGGTGGCGAAGCTCGCGCGGGAGGGGCTCTACATCGACTTCAAGGTGGCGGGCGCTGGCGATGGCCGCCCGGAGCTGGAGCAGCTGGTGAAGGAGATGGGCGTGGAGGAGCGGGTCATCTTTCTGGGATTCGTGGACGACAGGACGAAGATCGACCTGATGCGCACGTCGTGGGTGCACGGGCTCACGTCTCCCAAGGAAGGCTGGGGGATCACGGTGCTCGAGGCCGGCGCCTGCGGCACTCCATCGGTAGCGAGCGATTCTCCCGGGCTGCGTGAGGCCGTGCTGGCCGGAAAGACCGGGCTGCTCGTGCCCCACGGCGATGTCGATGCGCTGGCGGGGGCGATCAGACGACTGGTTACGGACCGGCAGCTGCGCGATCAGCTGGGCGCGGGAGCGCGTCGATACGCGGAATCGCTGTCCTGGGAGGCGACCAGCGTCGCGGTGGAGCGCTTCCTGCTGTCGGCGTCCCCGGGCGATTCGGCGGTCTGAGTACGAGGATCAGGTTACCGTCCCGCCGCCTGCCTCCCCAGCCGGATGGCCTCCTCGGCGCCGCCCACCTGCATGAGCAGCCCCAGGAATCCTTCCTCGACCCGCTGCTCGATGTCGCCGGCGTTCGCGGTGATCATGTCGGCAAGCCCGGCGCGGGTGGCCTCCGCGAGCACGGCCTGGTTGCCCTGCTCGGCCGCCTCGCGGTCCCCGCCGAGAGCGCCGGTGAGGCTGCCGATGCCGCAGGCCAGCACGCTGTAGCCGGGTACGTCGGCGATGGCCGCCGCTTCCGCGACCGCATCCGGGTCCTCGACCATGAGCATGGCGATCACCGTGCCGTCCGGGTTGGCGTGCGACCACACGTCCGCGCCCGCGTCCTCGAAGAAGCCGACCGCGGCGCGCGCCTCCGCCACACTGCGCACATGCGGCAGCACGACCCCGTCGGCGCCGAGTGCAAGCGCCTCCTGCACGCGGGCGCGCGTTGCTTCCTCTCCGTCCTGCTCGATGGACGGGATGCGCACCAGCAGGGTCTTGCGCCCGACGGCGTCGGCAGAGCGCAGCCCGGTGGCGATCGCCTCCACGGCGGCCGGATCGTAGTTCCGCTCCAGGTTGAGGAAGACGAAGTCGAGGAGAGGATTGCGCGCCAGCTCCCGCCCACCTTCGACGGTGTAGCGCGGCGGCCCCCTCTGTCCGCGCCCGCCCGTGCCCGGCTCCGCGCCGGCACTCGCACCCGGCTGCGCTCCCGGCCCGCCGCCGCCCCCCGGTCCCCCACCGCCCGCGAACTCCGGCGGAACGAACACCCCGAAGGCGGCCAGGTTGCGCTCCCAGAGCCCGATCGTGCTGGTCGCACGCGCGACCTCGGCCTCCGCCCGTCCGGCGTGGGCGCGCCCGACCGTGAGCGCCTCCGGCGAGGTCACGATGATGACCCTGAAGCCCTGGTCGAGGCGCTCACCGATATCGTCGGACCCGGCCGTTATGCCGCACGGCACGTCCGCCGCCAGGCACTCGGCCAGGACGGTCTGGATGGCGGCTTCCACCGCCTCCATGTCTCCCTCGTAGGCGCGCCGCAGGTCGCCCGGCCCGGGGATCACGACGCTCACCCCGGGTGTGCGCACGATCCCGGCCGCGCGCTCGATCCCGACATGGTCCTCGATGAGCAGGATGTTCACCAGGTTCCCGTCCGGGTTGCCCGGCCAGGCCGCGTCGCCGAGCGCCCCCACCGCCAGCTCCGCCTCCTCGGCGCTCTCGACGTGGGGATACACGATGGAGTGGGCGCCGGCGTCCAGCCCGGCCCGCGCCCGGGCCCGCGCCGAGTCGGCTCCCTCGCGGATCGGCGGGATGCGCAACGCCACCGGCTGGGGCGCGTAGTCGCCCGCCCCCTCGCGCATCCCCACCATGTACGCCTCCATGGCGGGGATGTCGAAGGGCCCGGACTCAAGCGAGTAGAAGATGAAGTCGGCCTCCCGGTTGCGCGCCATGCGCGCCCCCTGCCCCGGCGTGTGTTCGCCGGAGAAGATGCCGAAGACCGGCTGGCCGCTCGACAGGAGCTCGACCATCCGGTTGGCGCCGGTCGCGGAGGCGGCCTCCCCGGCGCCGGGAGCATCCCCGGCGGGCGCGCACGATGCGACCGCCGCCGCGGCGAGAACAGGGGCCGCGGCGCACAGGCCGCGGAGACCGTACCTGGGTCGCTTCAGGCGCATGGCGAGATCCTCCGAAAACGGGAACGGGCGACGCGTCACGGGTACCGGCAACGCATCCCGGGAACACGGATAACCGCATCATGCACGCGGGGACGCTTGAAATGCCAGTGGGGTCCCGTTCCCCGCCGGGCACCTGTCGCCGGGGTCAACACTATTGCATCTTCCGAGGTCCCTGCCCTTGGAGCCGGTCAGGCTCCGGGAACCAACGGCCCCGACCAAAGCGTCTTTCAGCAGCCATCCTCATAGCGTTGCCCACTCCGCTTCCCCGAGTTCCGCGTCGCGTCCCCACGCGAGGCTCGACCCACCGACTGCGGGCCGTGCTTCCGGCTCTGGCTCCGCTTCTCCTGCTGGCGGCACTCCCGGCACCGGCGCGCGCGCTCGCCCAGGACGAGGCCGCGCCCGTGGACCGGCCCAACGTCTTCTTCGACTGCTCCGGCCCGAGGTGCAACCTCGACTACTACCGCACCGAGATCGACTGGGTGAACTGGGTGCGCCTGCCCGAGGCCGCCGATGTCCACGTGATCATCACCAGCCTGGGCACCGGCAGCGGAGGCAGGGAGTTCCGCTTCGATTACATCGGTTACGGGGCCAGCGAAGGATACCAGTCCGCGGTACGGTACCAGTCGCTCCCCACCGACACCGAGCGCGAACAGCTCGACGGGTTCGCCCACGCACTGGGCGTTGGTCTGGCGAGCTTCGCCGCCAGCGCCGGATTTCGCGACATCGTGAGCCTCGTAAGCGTCACTCCGCGGGACGTGACGGGCGAGCGCGTGGTCGCGCGCTCCGAGGTGGAGGACCGGTGGGACCTGTGGGTGTTCCGCATCAACGGCAGCGGCGAGTTCGACGGCGAGTCCACCCGCAAGAGGACTCAGAGCTCCGGCAGCTTCTCGGTGTCCCGGGTGACCCCGACCTGGAAGGTGCGCACCAACATCCGGACCAGCTACAACCGGCTGCTCGTGGAGCTCGACGACGGCGATTTCTCGGATACCCGGATCGACTGGAACTTCAACCAGACCGCCGTCTACTCGCTCGCCAACCACTGGTCGACCGGGATGCAGCTGCAGTCGGCGCGCACGACGCGCTTCAACCAGCGCGTCCGGGTCGAGGTGAGCCCGGTCATCGAGTACAGCTTCTTTCCCTACGAGGAAGCCACCCGGCGCTCCCTGACCGCGTCCTACCGCATCGGCGCGGCGTACCGGGAGTACTTCGAGACGACCACCTACGGCGAGGACCAGGAGACGCGCGCGGAACACTCCTTCGAGGTCGACTTCTCGCAGCGGCAGGACTGGGGAGACGCGGGCCTGACCCTGCAGGGCTCCCAGTTCCTCCACGACACCGGCCTCTACAACATCTCGCTACGCGGCGACATCGACTACCGCGTGCTGCGGGGCTTCAGCATCAACGCGCGCGGCAGCATCCGGCGGGTCGAGGACCAGATCTACCTGTCGGGGGAGGGCGTGACCGACGAGGAAGCCCTGCTCGCGCTGCGGCTGCGGGCGACGTCGTACGACTACAACCTGCGCCTGGGATTCTCGTTTCAGTTCGGCTCGATCTTCAACAATGTCGTGAACAACCGTTTCCGGGGGATCCAGGGCTTCAACTGATGGGCTGCCGGGCGCCGTCGCGGCGGGGTCCGGGACCGGGAAACCAGCCGGGTACCCGATGATCGCCCGCCCACTCGCCCGCCCTCGTTCCCGGCGATAACATTCAAGAGACTCGGACCCTCACAGGAGAACTCAGATGGCCCGCTCCTTCTTCGCACTCGCCGCCGCCGGCCTTCTGCTGTCGGCTCTCGCTCCGACCCCCGTCTCGGCGCAGTCGGGCGTCATCCGCTCGCTCGAACACGACTACCGCGTCGCGACCGTGGCGGACGGCCTGATCCGCCCATGGTCGATGGCCTGGCTTCCCAATGGTGACATGCTGATCACGGAGCGGCCGGGGCGGCTGCGCATCGTCCGCGACGGCAACCTGCTGCCCGACCCGGTGCCCGGCGTGCCCGAGGTCTTCGCCCAGGGGCAGGGCGGGCTATTCGACGTGCTGCCGCATCCCGACTTCGCCAGCAACAACGTGCTCTTCATCAGCTACGCCAAGCCGGTCGAGGGAGGCTCCACCACGTCGGTGCTGCGCGGCACCTTCGCGAACGACACCTTCACCCCCGAGGAAGAGATCTTCCTTGCCAGGTCCCAGGGGAGGGGCCACTACGGGGCCCGGCTGGCCTTCCATCCGGACGGGACCCTCTTCGTCACCGTCGGCGACCGCCAGGCGCCCCCATCCGGGGATCTGGAGGCGCACCCCGCCCAGGACCCGTCCAATCACCACGGCACCACCAATCGCATCAACGAGGACGGGAGCGTTCCCGCGGACAACCCGTTCGTGAACAGCTCCGGCATCCGGCCCGAGATCTGGGCCTGGGGGCATCGCAACGCGCAGGGGCTCGCGATCGACATGGAGACGGGGGCGGTGTGGCAGACCGAACACGGGCCCCAGGGCGGCGACGAGCTCAACCTGGTTGCCGCCGGCGAGAACTACGGCTGGCCGGTGGTGGGGTATGGCGTGAACTACCGCAGCGGGCTCGCCATCCACAAGGGCACCATGGACGAGAGCATGGCCGACCCCAGCCACGTCTGGGTGCCGTCCATCGGCGCCTCCGGCCTGATGCTCTATACGGGTGACGCCTTCCCGCGCTGGAAGGGGGACATCTTCGCCGGCGGCATGGCGCTCGAGCAGCTGGCGCGCCTGGTCATGGACGGGGAGATGGTGCAGCGGGAGGAGACGCTGGTGTACGGGATGGGGCGGGTCCGCGACGTGCGCCAGGGCCCGGACGGCCTGATCTATCTCGCCATCGACCATCGCGACGCGGAGCCGACCCCGGTCCTGAGACTGGAGCCCGCGGACGGACGCTGAGCGCGGCCCGCGCGGTCGGGCAGCTCCCGAAAGCCGGCTGAAGCGGAAGGCGCCGCGCCCGGTCGCGTCTACCGGCGATAGCGGGGCGGGTACAGGCCGTGGAGGACCGCCCGGTCGCCCGCCGAGAGCCCGGAGTGGTTCGCGATGTCGGACCGGTCGGCGAGCCGTTCCCGGTAGCGCATGAAGTAGCGCACGATGTCGCCGCCGTAGGCGAACGAGTACATGATGTCCTCGAAATCGGCGGTGTGCGGCAGCCCGATGGCGTGGCCCAGTTCGTGGACGCACGTCAGGTAGACGATCGCGTCCCGCAGCACCGGGTCGCCCGCGGCCAGGCGGGCGATGGCGGGTCCCTGGAGGTCGACGCTCGGCGTCACGTAGAGAAGGGCCACGGGGCGGCCGTCGATCAGGACGGTGCGCATCTCCCCGTACACGCCGCTCCCGGGGTCAATCCAGACCACGTGGATGAGCGCGTCCTCGGCGGCGGTTTCCGCGAACCGCAGCCGCCCGCCGCTTTCCCGCGCCCAGGCCTCGAACGCCGCGCGGGCCAGGTCGTCGTCCGACGGCTGGTACCCGGGGATGCCGGCCCCGTTGTCGATGAAATAGGGTATGGCTTCGCCTGGACCCGGCTCGTCCTGCCCCGCCGCCTGTGAGGCGAGTGCGGCGGCGCCGAGAATGAATGCACCCGCCGGCGTGGCGAGGCGTCGGGCTCTGCGGCGTAGCGGGTCAAGCGTCAAGCGGAGCAACATCGCTCCCCCCTTGCGTATGGAGATGGCCGTGGGCAACTCGTAGCCTGCGGAGCCGTGCTCGCGCAATGGCACGGGAAGACGGCGCCGCTCCGGCGGAAGGGCGGACCCGGACGCCGGCCGCTCGCCCGGCATTTCCGCGCCGGCCATTCGAGTCATTACATTCGAGGGACGCGCAGGGTTGAAGAACATCACGCCATGAGGGATTTCCCCGGATGAAGGGAACCATCGGCGCAATCGCCGACCTGGTCGGCGGCAGCCATCGCGGCAACGCCGAGTTGAGGCCTCTGAACCTGCTGGGCTTCGCCGTCGTGCTGGTCACCTTCATTGCCCTGTCCTCGGCGATCTTCCAGCTGCTGATGGCGCGCGAGGGCCAGGAGCACGACTGGTTCACGGGCATCTACTGGACCCTCACAACCATGAGTACGCTGGGGTTCGGCGACATCGTGTTCCAGTCGGACCTCGGGCGCATATTCAGCATGGTGGTGCTGGTGGCCGGGGTCAGCATGCTGCTCATCTACCTGCCGGTGGCCTTCGTCCGCTTCTACGCGCCCTGGGTGGAAGCCCAGTTCAAGACCCGGGTGCGCACGCGCGTCCCCGCGGAGCTCGAGGGACACGTCATCATCAGCACCTGCGACGATGTGGCCGAGGAGCTCATCGAACGGCTGGCGCTCTCCGGAATCGAGAGCGTGGTGATCGAGTCCGATCCGCTGCAGGCCGCTTCCCTGCACGCCGACAAGTTGCCGGTGGTGCGCGGGAACCTCGGCGTGCGGGCCACCTACGAGAACTGCGCCTTCGGGCGCGCGAGACTTCTGCTGGCGAACGCCGCGGACGAGGTCAACACCAACATCGTGCTCACGGCGCGCGAGGTATCGGAGCGGATTCCCATCGTGGCCACCGCGGTGAACCCCGAGGGGGAGGCGGTGCTGGAGCTGGCCGGGGCCAACCAGGTCGTGCTGACCGCCCGGAGGCTCGGCAAGCAGCTGGCCAACCGGGTGTCGGTCGGTTCGGCGCGCGCGCTGACCGTCGGCCGCTACAGGCAGATCGCGATCGCCGAGTTTCCCATCCGCAATACCCGTCTTGCCGGGATGACCCTGGAGGACGCCCAGGTGCGGGCGCAAACGGGCGTGACCGTGGCCGCCCTCGCCAAGAGGGGCCACCTGGAGCCGGGGCTGCCCGATACGCTCCTGAGGGAGGACTGCATCGGACTGGCGGTGGGAACCGCGGCCGAGGTGGAGGCGCTCAACGGGTATCTGGGCGATGGCATTACCTGCGGTGGGCGCGTGCTGGTGATCGGCGGCGGCCGGGTCGGATGCGAGGTGGCCCGTGCGCTGCAGGGCCGGGGGGCGTCGGTTCGGGTCGTGGAGCGCGACCCGACCCTGCGGGAGAGCATCGAGGAGGTCGCGAACGACGTAGTGATCGGGGACGCGGCGGACAGCCGGGTCATGACGCGGCTCGGGATCACGGAGGCGGCTTCCGTCGTGCTCACCACGCACGAAGACGCTGTGAACATCTTCCTCGCGGTCTACTGTCGGAAGCTCAACCCGGATACGATCATCGTCAGCCGGGTCAGCCACCCCTCCAACGTCGAGGCCATCCATCGCGCCGGCGCCGATTTCGCCGTAAGCGACTCGCAGATCAAGATCCAGTCGGTCCTGGGTGCCTTGCGGGGGAGGGAACCCATGATCTTCGGAGAGGGACTTGACCTCTTCAACGCGGAGGTGCCGCGCTCGCTGGACGGCAAGCAGTTGCGCGAGAGCGGGATCCTGGCGCGCACCGGGCTCGCCGTGATCGCCGTCGAGAGCAACGGGGTGGTCAACCCCCATCCGCGGCCGGGGCGCGTCATCCGCAGGGGTGAGCACGTGCTCTTCGTCGGCACCAACTCGCAACGCGACGAGTTCGAGCGCGTGTTCAAGTAGGGGGGTCCTTCCTACGGGAAGATCCCTCGCTCCGCGTAGATCAGCGCGATCTTGTCGATGGCCATGATGTAGGCCGCGGTACGCAGGTCGACGCCGTGGCGGCGCGCCACCTCGCAACTGGAATTGTGGGCGTTGACCATGGTGTCCTCCAGGCCCGAGCGGACCAGGTCCTCCTCGCTCGCGCCCTTGGCCGCCGTGCCCAGCACCGCCTCGGAGAGCTGATACCCCGTCACCGCCTCCATCGCGGCCAGCAGCCGGCGGTTGCTCGCCTCCTCGAATCGCTTCTCCATCCGGCCCATGCGCACGTGGGAGAGGTTTTTCAGCCACTCGAAGTACGAGACGGTGACCCCTCCTGCGTTCAGATACATGTCGGGCAGGATCAGCACGCCTCGCTCGAGGAGCATTTCCGCAGCGGCGGCGGTGGTGGGACCATTGGCGGCCTCCGCGACGATCGAGGCGCGGATTCGCCCTGCGTTCTCGTCGGTGATCACGTTCTCGATGGCTGCGGGAACGAGGATGTCGCACTCGGCCTCCAGCAGATCCATGCCGTTTTCCACGCCGGACGTTCCCGGCAGGCCGGGGAGCGAGCCGTGTTCCCGGAAGTGCTCCCGGGCCGCCCGCGGATCGATGCCGGACTCGGACCAGATGCCGCCGTTGTATTCGGCGATGCCCGTGATGACGGCGCCCGCGTCGTGCAGGAAGCAGGCGGCGTGGTAGCCCACGTTGCCGAGCCCCTGGATGACGATGCGCTTGCCGCCGACGCCCCGCTGCAGGCCCAGATCCTTCATGAATCCCGCGTCCAGACAGGTTTCGCGGATTCCGAAGAAGACGCCGAGCCCGGTGGCGGTGGTGCGCCCGCGGATGCCGCCCTGCGCGATCGGCTTGCCGGTCACGCACCCTGCGGCGTTGAGCTTGGACGTGGCGATCTGCTCGTAGGTGTCGACGATCCAGGCCATCTCGCGGGCCCCGGTCCCGTAGTCCGGGGCGGGCACGTCGATGCCCGGGCCGATGAAGTTCTTGGCGACCAGCTCGAAGGTGTAGCGCCGGGTGATGCGCTCGAGTTCGGCGTCCGAGTACTGGCGGCGGTCGATGCAGACCGCGCCCTTGGCGCCGCCGTAGGGGACTTCGACCAGGGCGCACTTGTAGGTCATGAGGGTTGCGAGCGCCACCACTTCGTCCTGGTTGGCGTGAGAGGCGTAGCGAATCCCCCCCTTGGTGGGGGTCTTGTGCATGCTGTGCTCCGCCCTCCAGGCGTGGATCACCTCGATGGTGCCGTCGTCCTTGCGGATGGGGAAGGCGAACGCATAAACGCTGTTGCAGACCCGGATCTGCTCGAGGAGGCCCGGGGGGTGGCTCGTGTGGGCGGCCGCCTTGTGGAAGTGACGGTCGACCTGTGCGGTAAAGCTGATCTCGCTCATGTGGGCTCTCGATGCTGGGGTCGCGGACGGTTTGCCGCGCGTTCCGGCACCTCCGCACATTGGCACCACGGATTATCCCCGCCCCGTGCGGATTCCGCAATCATCCCGATACCCCGCATCCCCAATGCATCTGGAGGCCCCATGCGTTATCCGGTCCATGCTTCCGTCGCTCGTCCGTTCGCTCTGGCGACCCTGTTCGCAGCCTTCGCCGGAGGCGGGACGGCCGCCGCCCAGGAGGTGGACTACTCCCGCGCCGAGCGCTTTCTGACCTGGAACACCGAGCGGATGATCGCGGGCGCCGAAGTGGTGCCGAACTGGCTGGAAACCGGGGACACCGACCGCTTCTGGTACCGCAACAACACGGGGTCGGGCTACGAGTTCGTGATGGTGAACCCGGCCGCGGCCAGCCGCGAACCGCTCTTCGACCACTACCGCCTGGCCGGGGCGATGTCGCTCGCGAACGACACCGCCTACGTCCCGGACCAGCTGCCCTTCAGCACCTTCAGCTTCGGCGCGGGCGAGAGCGAAATCGAGTTCACGGCCAACAGCCGGCGCTTCACCTGCGACATCGCGGGCTACTCGTGCGTCGTGGCGGACACGCTCCCTTCGCGGCTGCCCTTCGTGGAGTCCCCCGACGGGCGCTGGGAAGCCTTCTCGCACGAGTACGATCTTTACGTCCGCCCGGCGGGGGGCGGCGACTCGATCCAGCTCACCACCGACGGCGAGAAGTACTACGCCTACGGCTACAACGAGCCGCGCCCCAACCAGCAGCGGGAGGGGCCGGGGCCGCGTACCCCCACGCTGGCCTGGTCGCCGGACTCGCGCTACATCGCGGTGGCGCGCCGGGATGAACGCAACGTCGAGCACATGCACTACGTTTCGTACACTTCGCAGCGGCCGCGGCACTTCTCCCAGCCGTACGCGCTGCCCGGCGACTCGGTGATCCCGCTGCCCACCGTGCATATCGTGGAGCTTGAGGAGGGCGAGATGGCCGACGGGAACGTCCCCGCCCTGCGCGCCGCCGCCAATCGCCGGGTCGATGTGGCGCCCACGCCCCATCAGCTCTCATTCGCCGGCTCGGCCCCGGACTCGGCCTGGAGCGCCGCCGGGGCCCGTCTGCACGTCAACTACTTCACCCGCGGCTCACAGCGCGTGTTCCTGGCCGAGATCGACCCGGCGACCGGGGCTTCACGGGTCATCCTGGGCGACTCCACACGCACCTTCGTGTCGCTCGGGCACCGGGGCGGGGGATCGAGCGGGGGCACTCCGTCCTGGTACGTCTCGGAGAGCGGCGACGACGTGATCTGGTGGTCGGAGCGCGACGGCTGGGCCCACCTCTACCGCTTCGACGGGCAGGGCAACCTCAGGAACCGCATCACCTCCGGTCCATGGACGGTCGGCCAGGCCGTCTTCGTCGACGAGGCGCGGCAGCGCATCTACTTCACCGCGCGCGGCCGCGAGCCGGGGCGGAACCCGTACTACGCGCACCTGTACCGGGTCGGCTTCGACGGCTCGGGGCTGACGCTGCTCACCCCGGAGGACGCCAACCACATCGTCGAGTTCTCGCCCGGTGGCGCCTATTTCGTGGACACGTACTCGCGCGTTGAAGGGGAGCCTGTCACCGTCCTGCGGACCGCAGCCGATGGCCGCGTCGTGCGCGAACTTGAGCGGGCGGACATCTCCGCCATCGAAGAGATCGGCTTCATCCCCGGCGAGGTCTTCACGGCCAAGGCGCGCGACGGAATCACCGACCTGTACGGCATCCTCCATCTCCCACCCGACCTGGACGAGAACGCGAAATACCCGATCATCTCGCACATCTACCCCGGGCCCCAGCGGGGCAGCGTCGGGGACTGGGAGTTCAAGGGCGGCGGCGAGAACTTCGCGCTGGCGCAGCTCGGCTTCGTGGTGGTGCAGATCGACCACATGGGGACGCCGCACCGCTCCAAGGCCTTCCACGACAACTACTACGGCAACTTCATCGACAACGGCATCCCCGATCACATCGCCGTGATCCGGCAGCTCGCGGCGCGCCACCCCTTCATCGACCTGGACCGGGTGGGCATCTACGGGCACTCGGGCGGCGGGTTCGCCTCCACGGATGCCATCCTGCGCTATCCCGACTTCTTCAAGGTGGCGGTGTCAGGGGCCGGCAACCACGACAACCGCAGCTACAACATCTACTGGGCAGAGAAGTACCAGGGCGCCATGGAAGAGGACTCGACCGGCACCGACAACTTCGAGGCTTCAGCGAACAAGACCTACGCCGCGAACCTGGAGGGGAAGCTGCTGCTGATGCACGGCGACATGGACGACAACGTCCACCCCGCGATGACGGTCCAGGTGATCGACGAGCTCATCAAGGCCAACCGCGACTTCGACCTGATCTGGGCCCCGGACCGCGCCCACGGCCTCAACGAGCCCTACTTCATCCGCCGCCGCTGGGACTACTTCGTGCGCCACCTGCTGGGGGCGGAGCCGCCGCCGCAGTACGAGATCGTGAGGCCGGAGGGGTAGCGTAATTGCCGGTCGCCGGACGCTTGCTTACGCCGGCATTAGACGCTTTTCCCTGGGTTCCGGTATCGGATCTCCGTGTTCCCTTGCGGTATCGATCCAGAGATCCATCGCGCTCGTGATGTTCCGGAGAGCGACTTGCTGTGTGCCTCCGTGGGCCATGCAGCCAGGCAACTCGGGGACCTCGGCCACAAACGCGCCGTCGGTCCGGCTCCAATACAGAATGATCTCGTACTTATGCATCATCCAGGTTGTCCCCAAGATTGTATTTCAGAATAACGCCACGGACCTGCCGTACCTGATACCTCTGCAGTAGCTTTCCGCGTCGACTCATATGATGGATCCCGTTTTCCCGCAGCTTGGGTGGGAGACCACCATGATCGAGTCAGCCACGTTCGGCCGCCGCAATTCCGGGTGAAATCCCGTTGAACATGACGATCGGCAGGATGGCCGGGCGAATCCATGGCTAAAACGGCCTCGCCGCCGGCGGGGACATCCACTGCTGGGGCGGCCTCGCCAGGGTGGTCCGCATGCAAGGCGGAGAGCGGTTCTCCGAGGTCGTCCAGCTCGGGCACGACGGCATCCCCGGCACTGGACCGGCAGCACGCTACGGCCACCCCGCGGCTCTTTGAGTTTGTGGCACTGAGAAAGAGCGTTGGGAACCGAGGTCAACCAGTCACCTACTGGCGTCCTACCTGGCAGAGGGCGCACAAGCGACCGCAGCCGGCGCGAGGAACGCCGGGCTGCGGTCGCTGCACGAGGATTTCGCAGGGAATTGTGCGCTCCCCCGCCCGCGACTCCTACCCCCGTCAGGCCGGCGGCAGATCCTCCACGAGCTGGACCATGCGCTCGAGCTGGCTCTCGTCCGGGAGCCGGCCCATGCCGCCGCCCAGGTTGTCGATCATGTGCTCGGGGCGGCTGGTGGCGGGGGTGACCACGGTCACCGCCGGGTGCGCCACCACGAACTTGAGGAAGAACTGCGCCCAGCTGTGGGCGTCGAACTCGCCGGCCCACTCCGGCACGTCGCGTCCGCTGACGCGGTTCCAGAGGCGGGTGCGGCCGAAGGGGGCGTACACGAGCACGCCGATGTCCAGCTCCTGCGCGAGCGGCAGGATCATGTCGGCCGAAGCGCGGTTGTCGACCGCGTAGTCCACCCCGATGAAGTCGATGGGCTCGTTGCGCATGACCGCCGCGAGGTCCGGATAGCGCCGCTCGCTGGTGCTGGTGATGCCGATGTAGCGCACCCGGCCCGCCGCCTTCTCTTCCTTGAGGATGCCGATCTGGGTGGGCGGGTCGCCCAGGTTGTGGACCTGGATCAGGTCGATGACCGGCAGCTGGAAGCGGTCGAAGGAGCGCTCGATCTGCGCGCGCGCCGCCGCCGGGTCGGCCGAGCCACCCCCGCGTCCCGCGACGTTGACCTTGGTGGCCCAGAAGATCCGCTCCTGGATGCCGAGGTCGTTGGCAACGTCGCCGGCCACCTGCTCGGAGGCCCCGTAGCCGGGAGCGGTGTCGAACACCGTGCCGCCGTTGTCGACGAAGGTCTGCAGCACGGCGCTGATGGCGCTCACGTCCTCGCTGCGCGCCACGCGTGAGAAGGTGGCGGAACTGCCGAGGCCCACCACCGGCAGCATCTCCCCGGTTGCCGGAATGGCCCGGGCCAGGACCTCCTGACGCGCAAGCGACGCCAGCAGGTCGGGGGTGAGAGCGAGTGCGGCGCCGCCGCCAGCCGTGAGCCTGAGCCAGTCGCGTCGTGTGAGCGTCATCTTCCTCTCCTGGAAATTGCTTGTGTTGCGGACAAACCCCTGCCGTGAGCCGCAGGAACCCTCGTCATCTTGGACAACTGGCGACGCCGTACCGCTGAATGGACGCCGGGTCCGATCGAGTCCACGATACGAATCGCAGGGCGGCAGCCGCCGGGAGCATCGGCTCCCGACCCGTCCGCGGCCGTCACGCGACCGCCTGCACGGCCTCCACGATCTCGTCGAACGGGGGCAGAACGCCCGGGTTCTCCGCCACCCAGGCGTAGGTGACGCGCCCATCTCCGTCCACCACGAACACCGAGCGCCGGGCCACGCCGCGCAACCCGATGAGTTCGTCCTGCAGAACCCCGTATGCGCTCACTGCTTCCTTGTTGAAGTCCGAGAGGATGGGAAACGGTGCGCCCATCTCCTCGCCCCACTTCTGGTTGACGAAGGGGGAGTCCACGCTGATGCCGACAACGTCGGCGCCAAGCTCGCCCCACTGGCCCCAGTTCTCGGCGATGTGGCAGAATTCGGCCGTGCATGTGCTGGTGAAGGCCAGCGGCACGAACATGAGTACGGTCGGCCGACCACGGTGCTCGGAGAGCTTGAAGTTCGCGCTGCCGGGAGGCGCGAACGCGGTGAAATCGGGCGCATCGGCGCCCACGCGGATGGGTGTCATGGAGTCGTCGCCTTTCGTGTTGAGCCGCGGTGGCGGCGCGCCGGGTCGCGGCCCGCGTCGTCTCCTGTCGCGGCTGATGTCGTGTGAGCCGCGAATCGCGCGGGCGTTGAATGGATCGAGGATCGAGGCAAGATTGTTGAGCCCGGCAATCGAGTCAACGATGGAGCCGCGCGAAAACGCCTTCCCGATCCCGACATCCATCCCCGACATCCCGAGAGGAATCCAGGTCATGTCCGACACCACCGCTACCACGCCTTCCGAAGGCACGACGACGACACCCACCGGTCGATTCTGCTGGCACGAACTGCTCACCAGCGACCCCGAAGCCGCAGCCGCCTTCTACGGCGAGGTGATCGGCTGGGGCATGGGTGAGTGGAGTGAAAGCGAGACGCCGTACCATTTGTGGATGAATGAGGGCGTGCCCATCGGCGGGATGATGGAGCTCCCCGAGCATCTCACGAGCGCGGGCGTGCCGCCGCACTGGCTGCTCTACGTGTCGACGCCGGACGCTGATGCGTGCGCCGCGAAGGCCGAGAGCCTGGGCGGAAGCGTTCTCGAGATGGTCGATGTCGACCAGGTCGGGCGCATGGCCGTGCTCAAGGATCCGCTGGACGCGGTCTTCATCGCGTATCAGCCCTCGGACGTGACGCCCGGGCACGACGAGCCGGCCCAACTCGGCGAGTTCTCCTGGCGCGAACTGGCGACTACCGACTGGGAGGCCGCCTGGGCCTTCTATTCGGAGCTGTTCGGCTGGCAGGAAGCGGACCGGATGGACATGGGGGAGGCGGGCATCTACCAGATGTTCCATGGGGGCGCGCATCCCCTGGGCGGCCTCTACAACCGGCCTCCCGAGATGCCCGTATCCGCGTGGCTGAGCTACGTCCGGGTGCCGGATGCCTTCGCGGCGGCGAAGAAGGCCACCGAGCTGGGCGGGAAGGTGCTCAACGGGCCCATGGAGGTGCCGGGAGGCGAGTTCATCGCTGTGTGCATGGATGCGCAGGGGGCCGCCTTCGCGGTTCACTCCAAGCCGGAGGACATGGCTCGGGACTGACCCGGCCGGGGGAAGCGGCTCGGGACTGATCCGGGCCGGAGGACATGCCTCGAGCACTGATCCGGGCCGCGTCGGCCCTTATCCGGGCTCGACGCGCGTCGAGGCGGGCGTGTGCGGTGCCTACCGGCTGCTGTCCCCCGAACTCCGCGCCGGCGGGCGGCACTCGGGCCACTCGGTGCCCTCCGGCATCGTCCTCCGGTCCCGCGGCATCGTCTCCGGATCCTCGGATGCGAGATAGGCGAGCAGCGCGGTCATGACGGCATCGTCCCGCAGATCTTCGAAGATGATCTTGTCGAAGCTGTCCCGGTTGGTGTGCCAGGTGTAGGTGCTCGTGTCCCAGCGGTTGTCGGCAATGGACATTTCGCTGCGGCCCGCGCCCACATGGAAGCTGAAGGCCGGCACTCCGGCGCACAGGAACGAGGCGTGGTCGGTCCCGCCCGATTCGGGCATCCCCGGGATCTCGAGCGTGACCAGGTCCGACAGCTCGCTCGGAATCTGCGCCAGCCACTCGCCGAAGCGGCCCGCGGCCCCGGCAAACCCCTGCATGGGAATGAAGGTGACCGGCCCGTTGCCGTGATCGATGTTGAACACCGTGTGGGTGCGCTCGAGGATCCCGGGGTTGTCCTCGACGAAGGCGCGTGAGCCGTTCAGGCCCTGCTCCTCGCCGTTCCAGAGGGCGCCGATGATGGTGCGCCGGGGGTTCGGGACCGCGCTCCCGAGGATGCGCATCGCTTCCATGACGGCGACCGCGCCGGTGCCGTTGTCGAGCGCGCCGTCCGACCCGTCCCAGGAGTCGTAGTGGCCTCCGAGGATGACGTACTCCTCGGGTTCGGCGCTGCCGGGGATTACGGCGAAGGCGTTGAAGACCGGCACCTCCCCGAGGAAGCGGGCCTGGGCGTCGACGCGGAGCACCGGCCCCTGGTCGTTCTCGGCCAGCCGGTACAGAAGCCCGTACGCCTCGCAGCTCAGGTCCAGGACCGGTGCCCGCTGCGCGCGGGTGCCGAAGATCTTGTTGACGCCCCAGCCCTCGGACCACTGCGAGCGGATGATCCCCGCGGGCCCGGCCGTGTTCAGCGCTTCCGGCAGCGCGCGCGCATCGAACCCCGTGTTCCCCACGCGTTCGCCCCACTCCGCGATTGCGCGCTCACGCTCCGCTGCCATGCGGGCCGTCGTCTCGGGCCGCGCGAACCACTCCAGGTTGTCGTGCGGGCGGCAACTCGGCTCCGGGCGCGAGATGAGCACGAACTTGCCGCGCACCTCCGACAGCGATGCCTCGAAGGCTCCGGGGCTGCCCGCGTCCGGCAGGATCACCACCTCCGCTTCGACGGGCCCGTCCGTGGCCGGGCTCCAGGCGGCCGCCATGCCCTCGAGCGTGCGCACGCGCGGGGCCATGAGATCGATGTGGCTGATGCCGCGCTCCCATCCGCGCCAGGTGCCGTACTGCTCCTTGTACGCCTCGAGGCCCCATTCCGCGAATTTCGCCAGCGCCCAGTCGTTGGCGCCGGCCATGGCGGGCGAGCCGGTGAGGCGCGGCCCGATCGAGTCCATCATCACCTGGCCGAGTTCGTAGACCTGCGAGCGCTCGACGCCCTCCTCCCAGATCGCCTGGATGACCGGGTCGCCGGAGGGGAAGGACTGCCCGGCCGCAGGGGTCGCGCCCGGCGTCAGCGGAGCCGTCAGGATGGAGAGAAGAGCCAGCGCGCGGGCGACGCCAACCCGGGTCGGCACCCGCCGGAGGGACGGCCGGGCGAGGGCGGAGGGGAAGGTCGGGGAGAAGGCGATTACAGCTCGAACCAAGGGCCTCATGGATCGCTCCGCGATAAGGAATGGACCTGCCGCGCCCGATACTATAGAGTCCACACGGCCCCAAAAACACAGGACGTGGGACGCCACCCCACGACGACACGCTCCGCTCAACCTCGAGGGAATCACCAGATGCACACGATGAACAAGGACTGGTGGCCGAACCAGTTGAACCTGAAGGGTCTTCAGCGCCATGCCCGCTCGGCGGATCCCATGGGCCAGGACTTCGACTACGCCGAGGAGTTCAAGTCGCTCGATCTGGCGGCCCTGAAGAAGGACCTCTTCGAGCTGATGACCACGTCGCAGGACTGGTGGCCGGCCGACTACGGCCACTACGGCCCGCTCTTCATCCGGATGGCGTGGCACAGCGCGGGCACGTACCGCATCAGCGATGGCCGCGGCGGCGGCGGCGCGGGCACCCAGCGCTACGCACCCCTCAACAGCTGGCCCGACAACGCCAACCTCGACAAGGCGCGCCGGCTGCTCTGGCCCATCAAGCAGAAGTACGGCCGCAAGATCTCGTGGGCCGATCTCATGATCCTCGCCGGCAACTGCGCCCTGGAGTCGATGGGCTTCAGGACGATGGGCTTCGGCGGAGGCCGCGAGGACGTCTGGGAGCCGGAGGACATCGACTGGGGAGCCGAGGACACGTGGCTCGGAGACGAGCGCTACAGCGGCGACCGCGAACTCGACGAGCCCCTGGGCGCGGTGCAGATGGGCCTCATCTACGTGAATCCGGAGGGGCCGAACGGCAAGCCGGATCCCGTCGCGGCGGCGCGGGACATCCGCGAGACCTTCCGCCGCATGGCGATGAACGACGAGGAGACCGTCGCGCTCATCGTCGGTGGACACACCTTCGGCAAGGCGCACGGCGCGGCCGACGCGGGCCGCCACGTCGGTCCCGAGCCGGAAGCCGCCGATCTGGAGGAGCAGGGCCTCGGTTGGAAGACCAGCCATGGCAGCGGCAAGGGCGCCGATTCCATCACCAGCGGGATCGAGGGCGCCTGGACGACCGACCCGGTGAAGTGGGACAACAACTTCCTGGAGAACCTGCACGGCTACGAGTGGGAGCAGGTGAAGAGCCCCGCCGGCGCGGCGCAGTGGACCCCGAAGGACGGCGCCGGCGTGGACACCGTGCCGGATGCGCACGATCCGTCGAAGAAGCACGCCCCCATGATGCTGACGACGGACCTCTCCCTCAGGATGGACCCGGTCTATGCGCCGATCGCGAAGCGCTTCATGGAGAACCCGGAGGAGTTGGCGGACGCCTTCGCCCGGGCATGGTACAAGCTGACGCACCGCGACATGGGGCCGGTAGCGCGGTATCTCGGCCCCGAGGTGCCGGCCGAGCCGCAGCTGTGGCAGGACCCCGTGCCCGAAGTCGACCATGAGCTGGTCGACGCGCGCGACATCGCGGAACTGAAGGCGAGAGTCCTGACCTCGGGACTGTCGGTCTCCCAGCTGGTCTCCACCGCCTGGGCATCGGCGTCGACATTCCGCGGGACCGACAAGCGCGGCGGGGCGAACGGGGCGCGCATCCGGCTGGCGCCGCAGAACGGCTGGGAAGTGAATGAGCCCGCCGAACTGGCGGGGGTACTCGAGGTCCTGGAGCGGGTCCAGGAGGACTTCAACGCCTCGCAGAGCGGCGGAAAGCGGGTCTCGCTCGCCGACCTGATCGTGCTGGGCGGGTGCGCGGCGGTCGAGCAGGCGGCGAGGGACGCCGGGCACGACCTGCAGGTGCCCTTCGCGCCCGGGCGCACGGACGCGTCGCAGGAACAGACCGACGCGGAGTCGTTTGCCGTGCTCGAGCCGAAGGCGGACGGGTTCCGGAATTTCGGCGGCAACGGAAACGGGCCATCGACGGCGGAGCTGCTGGTGGACAAGGCGGACCTGCTGACGCTGACCGCGCCCGAGATGACGGTGCTCGTCGGCGGGCTGCGCGTCCTGAACGCCAACTCCGGGGATTCCGAACTGGGCGTCTTCACCGACCGGCCGGGCACGCTGACCAACGACTTCTTCGTGAACCTGCTCGACATGGGTGTCGAGTGGCAGGCGTCCGACGCATCCGAGGACCAGTTCGAGGGACGCGACCGCGGGACGGGCGAGGTGAGATGGGCCGGCACCAGCGTCGACCTCGTCTTCGGTTCGAACTCCGAACTGCGGGCGTTCGCGGAGATCTACGCGTGCGACGATGGAGGGGACGCCTTCGTGCGTGACTTCGTGGCGGCGTGGAACAAGGTGATGAACCTGGATCGCTTCGATCTGGGATAACGGTGCGTCTTGAAAGCAAGCGTGCTCTGGTTACCGGTGGTTCGCGGAGCATCGGCCGGGCGGTCGCGCTGGGGCTGGCGCACGAGGGCGCGGATGTAGCGGTCAACTATCGGCGGAGTCGTGAGGATGCCGAGAGCGCCGTCCGCGAGATCGAGGAGATGGGGCGGCGCGCGGTCGCCGTGCAGGGGTCGACGGGCTCGCAGGCCGACGTCGAGCGCTTCGTCGCCGAGGCGCACGACTTCCTCGGCGGCATCGACATCCTGGTCAACAACGCCGGCATCCTGATGCGCACGCCCCTCCTCGAGATCACCGAGGAGGAGTGGGATGCCATCCTGGACGTCAACCTGAAGGGGTACTTCCTGGTCGGGCAGGCGGCGGCGCGCCGCATGGTCGAGGCGGGAACGCCGGGCGCGATCGTCAACGTGTCGTCCGCCGGGCAGGCGGTGGCCGCCCCGAACCTCGCCCACTACTGCGTGTCGAAGGCCGGGATCGAGATGCTCACGAAGCAGATGGCGCTCGAGCTCGCGCCGCACGGGATCCGGGTGAACGCCATCGCGCCGGGCCTCATCGAGACCGACCTCAACCGGGCCGACATCGCGCAGGAGGAGTTCCGCGAGCGCCGCCTTGCGCGCATCCCGCTCGGGCTGATCGGCAACCCGGACGACCTGGTGGGGGCGGTGGTGTACCTCGCGTCCAACGACGAGGCGCGCCTCGTGACCGGCGCCAGCCTGTTCATCGACGCCGGCCAGACGATCTGGGGTGCGTAGGGGGGCACGGTGGGAATTCTTGCGCTGGTGGCCGGCCTTTTCGCCGCCCCGCGATTTCGCCGGCACATCGAGGACCGGGAGCGAACATGGCGAATGACGACGCGGGAGAGCGCGTTCACGTAGAGAGGACGGGCGTCGTGGCGATGGCCCTGCCGCTTGCGGAGGCGTTTCCGCTGTTCAGCGCGGAAGGCGAGCGGCGGTGGGTGGCAGGTTGGGACCCGCGCTACGTCCATCCGACCGATGGCCTCGCGGCAGAGGATCTGGTGTTCCAGACCATCAAGGAGGGCGTCGGAACTGCGACCTGGGTCCAGACGCGATATGAGCCCGCCACCGGCGTCGCGTCGTTCGTGTACGTGATTCCGGATCACCACACTGCCCTGGTCGACGTTCGCGTAACCCCCGCTGGCGAAAGCCAAAGCCGGGCGTCCGTGAGGTATCGCATGACAGCGCTGTCATCCGAAGCGGACGACGTCATGCGAGCGTTCGGCAAGGCCTTCGACGACTACATGGCGCATTGGGCCGAGGCGATTCAGCGGCACATCGTGGAAGGCGTGCCGCTTCCCCGGGAGTGAAGGTGGGGGGGAAGTGCGCCGCGCCGGAAGTGGGGGCGAGGATGACATCCCAATCCGGGGCTCGTTCGTGAACGTGCGGGCTGCGCAGGTCCGGCGCGGTTTCGGCGTGGCGGCACGGTCAGCGCGGTTTCGGCGTGTCCTCGGATCTGCGGGGGTTCGGCGTGGCTTCGGCGTTGCAGCGTGTGGAAGACTGCTGGCGCTGGGGGCAGCGCTTCTGCTGGCGTCCTGCCGCGGCTCCGAGTCCGCAGATTCCGACGGCACGCCCCGGGGCGAGGCACCCGCCTGGGAGGTCCGCTTCTCCCACGTGCTCTCGACCAACTCGGAGTTCCATCTCCTGGCGGAGCGCTTCCGGGACCTCATGCTCGAGCGCACCGGCGGCCGCTTCCGGGTCGTCATCTATCCGTCGGGGCAGCTCGGGGGCGAGCGCGTGGCCTTCGAGCAGATCCAGGTCGGCGCGGTGCACATGGCCATCACGGGCACGCCCGTGCTCTCGGGCTGGGTGCCCGAGGGGCAGATGTTCGACCTCCCGTTCCTCTTCGAGAACCGGGATCACGGGCTCAGGGTGATGAACGGCCCCGTTGGGGACTGGTGGCGCGGGCTCCTGCTGGAGCGCACCGGCGTCCGGTCGCTGGGCTTCCTCGACTACGGATTCCGCCACGTGTACAACCGGCGCCGGCCCGTAGAGGCGCCCGGGGATCTCGCCGGACTGAAGCTCCGGGTCCTTCAGAACGCGACGTACCTGGCGGCCTATTCGGCGCTCGGCGTCCAGGCGACGCCGATGAACTACGGCGAGGTCTACTCCGCGCTCCAGCAGGGCGTAATCGACGGCGGAGAGGCGAACGCGATCGGATTCGTGAGCAGCCGGCTGCATGAGGTGGCCCGCTTCTACAGCTTCACGTCCATCACCTACAACCCGATCACGCTGCTGGTGAACGAGCAGTTCTACGCGGGGCTGCCCCCGGACATCAGGGAGACGGTCGACCGCTCGGCGGCTGACGCGCTTGCCTACCAGAGCGAAGAGGCCCGCCGGATGGAGGCGGAGGCCATCGAGCAGATGCGCGCGGCAGGCGTGGAGATTGCGCGCCCGGACCTGGCGCCGTTCGCGCCGGCGGTGCGGCCGAGCATTTGGGACGAATTGGGGGCCAGGCTCCCGGACGGCGAGGCACTGATCGCACGGCTGGTGGAGGAGGCGGGGGGTGCGGGTTCCTAGACCTGAGCGCGGCCTCGGGTTGACGTCGGTCGCCATGGAAAGGCATTTTGTCTCAAATGAGATACAGGAGGCCGAGATGAAGGCACACAGTTCGATGCTACACGTTCGGATGGACACCGAAATGAAGCGGAAGGCGACGACGGCGCTGGCGGCGATGGGGATGACCGCGTCGCAGGCTGTACGGCTGCTCTTCCACCGAATTGCCGTAGATCAGGCCTTCCCGCTCGAACTCAAGGTACCGAACGCGCAAACCCGGCAGGCCATGGCCGAGGTCGACGAGATGGTGAAGACGCGGGCTGCGCGACTCATGAGTGCCGACGAGATGTTTGCGGAGCTTGAAGAAGCCTCCCGCGAGTAAGGGGGCTCGGCTGCCGCGGCGGGTTGACTACGCCCGCCAATTCCTCAAGGACTGGAGGCGGCTTTCGCGTTCCGGCCGATTCGACATGAATCGGCTGAAATCGGTGATGCTCCTTCTCATCGCCAATGATGCTCCGCTGGGTCCCGAACGGAGAGATCACGCGCTCAAAGGGTCATGGGCCCGCTACCGGGAATGTCACGTCGGCGGTGATTTCCTGCTGATCTATCGTGTCGACGACACAGACGGGCCAGGCGGGTCCATCTATTTTGCCCGAGCCGGTACTCACGCCGAACTGTTTGAGTGACCCCCCCAGCCCAGGGGCCTGCCTCTGTTTCCACAAGCTGACGGGGGCCGAAACCGCGAGCGAATGACGCGATGGCTTCGAGCGTTCAGCCCAGGTAACCGGTCGGAATGCGTAAAATACGTAAAATGCGTAAAACAGGATGTAAGCGGAAAGACAGCGCACGGACCCGAGGCGCTAAGCGAGTGACGCGGGCCGAGGTAGCAAGCAGATGACGCGGACCGAGGCGGAGTGCCGATTCCGCGAGCCTGGGCGATGAGCGCATGACCCGACGTCTCCGCGCCCTGAACAGGGCTCTGGTTCGGTTCGAGACCTTTGCCGCCGGCGGGCTCGTGATCACGGTCGCTGCCGTGGTTCTCCTCCAGGTCCTCATGCGCTACCTCTTCGCGTACCCGAATCCGTGGAGCGAGGAGGTCTCGCGCTTCTGCTTCATCTGGGTGTCGCTGCTGGGGGCGTCGCTGGCGGTGGAGCATCGGGCGCATTTCGGGTTCGATCAGGTCACGAAGGCGTTGGCTCCGAGCGCGAAGAGGGTCGTGGAGACGTTCGCGCGGGCGGCTGTGCTGCTCTTCTCGCTCCTGCTCATCGGCACCGGGATCGCCCTCATGGACCTCACCATGGGAGAGCGGTCTCCGGCACTGAACCTGCCTGTCGCGTTGGTCTACGCGGCTGCGCCGGTGTCCGGGGTGCTGATGGTGGTGCACATGGTGGCGGGATGGGTCAGGGAGGACTCCGGCTGATGGGCGCGTTCCTCCTTGGCATCTTCGGCCTGCTGGTGCTGGCCGCCGTGCCCATCGGCTTTGCGCTCGCGATCGCGGCCGTTGTCGCCATCGTGGTGGCGGACCTCCCGCTCGTCATCATCCCGCAGCAGATCGTCGCGGGGATGGACTCCTTCCCCATGCTCGCCGTCCCCCTCTTCATCCTCGCCGGTTTCCTGATGGACGTCGGGGGGATCAGCCGCCGCCTGGTGACGCTGGCGCAGGCGCTCGTGGGACACCTCCCCGGAGGGCTCGGGCAGGTGGTGATCATGGCCGAGATGTTCTTCTCGGGGGTGTCGGGCTCCACGTCCGCGGACGCGGCCGCCATCGGTGGCATCATGGTGCCCCAGTTGACCGCGAACGGGTACGGTCGCGCGCGCGCCACCGCCATCGTCTCTGCCGCGTGCGGGATGGGAATCCTCATTCCGCCGGCCATCGTGATGGTCGTCTACGGCGTCATCGGCCAAGTCTCCATCGGCGCCCTGTTCGTCGCCTCGATCGTGCCCGCGCTCCTGATCGCCGTGGGCCTGATGACGCAGATCGGATGGCAGGCGCGCAGGCAGGGATGGCCTGCCGGGGAGCGCGCATCCTTCGCGGAAGTCCGGCGCGCGGCGGGGGACGCGGTGCTCCCTCTCTTCATGATCGTGGTCATCCTGGGCGGCATCCGCTTCGGGCTCTTCACGCCCACGGAGGCCGCCGCGGTTGCCGTCGCCTACGCGCTGCTGTTGGCCGGGCTGGTGTACCGGTCCCTCACCGCCCGCGACCTGTGGGCCAAGGTCGTCCAGACCGCCATGGTGTCGGGGATGGTGTTGTTCGTGGTGGGCGCGGCGCGCCTGCTGGGCTGGGTGCTTGCCGTCACGCAAGTGCCGCAGACGCTGGCGGCATCGGTCGCGGGGATGGGAGGCGGCCAAGCGGGCTTCATGATCCTCACGATCCTCGTCTTCCTCCCGCTGGGCGCGATCCTCGAGGGTGTGCCCGCGGTGGTTCTGCTGACGCCGATCCTGCTGCCCCTGGCGACCCAACTCGGGATCGACCCTGTGCACTATGGCGCCGTCATCGTGGCGACCCAGGGCATCTCCGTGTTCCTGCCGCCCGTGGGCGTGAGCCTGCTGGTGGCCTGCTCGGTGGGCGGCGTCGAGCCGGCGGAGGTGGCGCGGCCGCTGTGGCCGTACCTGGCGCTGATGTTGGGGCTTACCGTCGTGGTCGCGGTGGTGCCGGGGGTGGTGTTGTGGTTGCCGGGGGTGTTGGGGTATTGAGGGGCGGGAGCGACTGGTGCCGAACCCTACACCTCATGTGCCCGCGCGATGAAGTCCGCGCCGTTCTCGCATTCAAACACCATGGCGGCGACCGCGGCGATGCTATCCGGGTCCGACAGCTTATCGAGCAACGGGGAGAGCTGCTCGGCGATGCCAGGACCGAATCTGCGGGCAGCCAGCCGGGAGACCATCTGCCGCTCCCCCTTCTCCAGCCACTGCTGATTGAGCTCGTCGCCCCACTTCCTGACCCGCTCGGCCAACGTCGACATCGTTCTTTCCTCCTCGCTCCTGGTCCGCAATTCGAGCGTCCTGCCCGCCGCGTCGGTTCGCGCCAGCACCTGTGTGATCCATGCCACGAAACTGTCGAGCAGCCTCGTCTCTCCGACTCGCAGAAGCCAGTCCGCCAGCGAAGCCCCCAACTTCTCAAGCTGTCCCTGTGACCGAGCCTGCTCGAGCATCGCGATCAGCGAGACGACATTCTCCGGTGGCAACACAGTGGGATCAAGCGCCCTGAGGTCCAGCAGAAGATACTGATGTCGGGGGCGGTACCCAAGCAGCTCGTCAGGCATCGAGGCGAACAGTTCACCGGTGTCTGCCGCAGCTGTCCAGCGCCCCTCGCCGTTGTAGATGACGACAGGCAGGAGGGGCGGATACTTGCCACCGGGGCCCCGTTCGTCGCTGCCGAGACCCTGCAGCACGCGAACCGTGTAGTCGAGCATCCGCAGGGCCATGTCATAGTCGATCGTGGACTGAAACTCCAGCAAGATGAGCAGGTAGAGCCAACCTCCATTGGCGGTCTGGATCTTCCACAACATGTCGGCGTGTCGCTGGCCCAGGTGCTCGGTGACGAAGCTGGCCGGGAGCCGTTCCAGCGTCGAGAAGTCGAGGTGCCGGGCGAGCTTGCCGGCGAATCCGCGCAGGAGGTCCCCGATGGTGCGCCTGTGGGCGAAGATCTTCTTGTAGGAAGCATCGTGCTTCCGTTTCCTGCGCCGGTTTCGCGTCCGGGCCATGGTCCGCGGTTTTCGTGGCCGGGAAGGACGACGAGTCGGTCTCGGGTCAGGCCTCCGCGTCCTTCGGTGATCTCGGAAGGACGATGGGTTCCATGGGCGGGCGGGAGAATGGCGGAGTGGGACTTCGCGGTCACTGGCCTTGCATCGTGCCCTGCTCTATCAATTCGGGCACTGGAGTTCCAAGCGTCGAACCGCCTTGGCAGGAGAGGACACATGAGGAATCGGACGAGATTGCAGGTCGCCGGCCTGCTGCTGACCCTCCTCGCACCCTCCCTCGCCGCGAACCCCCTCGCCGGCCAGGAGCGCACCTTCCGCCCCCTCAGGTCGCTCGGCGGCGGCAGCGAACTGACGGCCTCGGTGAGCCTCGGCGACGTGAACGGTGACGGCACGCTGGACGTCGTCGTCGCCAACGGCCGCCACTGGGCCGAGCAGAATCGGGTCTACTTCAACGACGGGGGAGCCGCCTTCACCCTGGCGCGGCGGCTGGGTGAGGAGGAGGCCGGCAGCTATGCCGTTCCGCTCGCCGATTTCGATGGAGACGGAGACCTGGACGTCGCGGTGGGAAACGACCGCACGCGGAGCCTCCTCTTCATGAACGACGGGAAGGGCCATTTCGAAGCCGGAGCCACGTTCGGCACGCCAAGTTCGACGCGAAGCCTGACGCTGGCCGATCTGGACAGCGATGGACACATGGACATCCTGGTGGTCAACCGGGGCCGCCAGAACTTCATCTTCCATGGAGACGGCTCGGGGGCCTTCGGCGAGGGGGCGCCGTTCGGGGCCGGGGACGACTCGACCATCGATGTCGTTGCCGCGGACCTCGACGGCGACGGGGACTCCGACCTCGTGCTCGCCAACCGGGACGGTGGAGCGAACACCATCCACTGGAACGATGGTGGCAGTTTCGATCGGGTGAGCGGGTACGGCACCGGGAGCGACGAGACGCGCGGAGTGGCGGTGGGCGACGTGGACGGCGACGGCGCGCTTGACATCGTCACGGCGAACATCGGCGAGCCGAACGCGGTGTACTTCGGTGACGGCTCGGGAGGGTTCGAGCGCAGCCTGCCGTTCGGGGCGGACGACGACGAGAGTTACGCGGTCCACCTCGCGGACGTGGATCTCGACGGAAACCCGGACATCGTCGTTGCGAACGTGGGCGCGCGGAACGCCGTCTACTTCAACCGGGGCGGCGGGCCCCCGAAGTTCGACGAATTCCGCTTCGGGTGCGTCGACTGCGCGACCTACGGGTTGGGGGTCGGCGATCTGAACGGCGACGGGTTCCCGGACATCGTGACCGCGAACTCAGGCGCGCCGAACGGACTCTTCGCGAATGTCGCGCCCGGACGCGACTAGAAGACGTCGTCCCCGGGCAGCGCGGACGCCTGCTTGACCCAGTTCACCAGGAGCTCCTCGTCGGGCTCGTCTTCCTCGTGGATGTGGAAGTAGCGCACGTCCTCATGCCTTGAAATGACCGGCGGAACGGGACGCAGCGAGGCGCCGTTGAGGAAGGTCACCTTGACGTACTTCGTGAAGCAGTGGTAGGCGAGGAACCAGCCTTGGCCTTCGATGCCGTAGAAGGGCGTGTTCCATCGGACGGCCTTGCGGACACCGGGCACGTTGCGCTCGATCAGCGTGTCGAGGTAGCGGCCGACCTCGCGTTTCCAGCCGGGCATGGCCGCAAGGTAGGCCTGCACGGGTGCATCGCCATCGCCCTTGGGAATCTGGGGGTTCCCGCCCGAGAGGAGTTTGGGTTTCACGCCGCAACGAAACGTTCTACGGCGATTTCCCGGCCGCGGTCGCGGGCCTGCCAGAGATCGTAGGCCGTCTGCATTCCCAGCCAGGTTTCCGGCGTAGAGCCGAAGGCCTTCGACAATCTTATGGCCATCTCCACCGAAACCCCCGTTCGTTCGTTCACCAGTTCCGAAAGCGCCTGCCGGGTAACGCCCAGACCCTTCGCGGCGCGGGTCACGGTCAGCCCCAGGGGTTCGAGACACTGCCGCTTGACGATGCCACCCGGGTGTGGCGGGTTAGCCATGGCCATGACCAGCTTCTCCTTGGTAGTTGGACCCTGGGAAATCTACCACCACCTGGTCATTCCGGCTCTCGTCACTTCCTTGAGACGGCCAGCGGTGATGTGTATAATACACACCATGTCGAGCCGGGAAATCATCCGAAAATTGGTGGCGGATGGCTGGATGCTTCGAAACACCCGTGGAAGCCACCACCAATTCATTCATCCTGACAAGCCCGGCCGAGTAACGGTGAAGCACCCCAGCAAGGATGTCCCCGTGGGGACGCTCCGCAGCATCTATAGCCAGGCCAACTGGAAAATGGGAGGGCCGCTGATGCGCTTTCCGATCGTGATTCACAAGGACGCATGCAGCGGGTACGGCGTCACGGTGCCGGATCTTCCCGGCTGTTTCTCGGCCGGTGGCACGCTTGACGAGGCGATCGAATCCGCCCGCGAAGCGATCGCATGCCATATCGAAGGGCTGCTGATGGACGGCGAGCCCGTGCCGCCCCGTTTGTCGCTCGAAGAACACCAGGCAAACGACGATTACCGGGGTGGCGTGTGGGCCATCGTCACCGTGGATATCTCAAGACTCTCCAGCAAGAGCAGGCGCATCAACATCACGTTGCCGGAACGCGTGTTGGCCATCGTGGATCAGGCGGCCGTTCGAGAACGACAGTCGCGTTCCGGGTTGCTGGCTCGGGCAGCGCTCAGCTACGTGCAGCGGCAGTCGGAGGGATCGGTGTCGGGAATCCTGACCGACAGGCCGGAGCCCAGTGGTTCCTATCGAGCTGGTCCGTCGGGGAAGACCCCACGTCGCGCGGGAGGCGGCGACTAAGGGTACAAAGCCCGAATCCTCGTCGCTGGCCCGTCAGCACGCTCCAGCCTATCAGTCAGAGTACCCGAGTTGCCTGTCTTCGGGAGCCTGAGCGGGAGGAGTGAAATGCGGAATTGGACGATACCCCAGCGCGTCGGCGCCCTCGCGGTCTTGGCCGCACTAACCGCATGTGAGCCCGCCGGCGAGTCATCCGACGTCCTCACCGACGACATCAGCGGTGTCGTGACCGGAGCAAACGGACCCGAGGCCGGCGTCTGGGTGATCGCGGAAACGACGGACCTTCCAACGCGCTTCGCCCGGATAGTCGTCACCGACGACGACGGCCGATATCTGCTCCCTGACCTCCCCGGAGCGAGCTACGACGTATGGGTGCGCGGCTACGGCCTGGTCGATTCCGACAAGGTTAGCGCTTCGCCCGGCACCGATCTGGACCTGACGGCGGTGCCGGCTCCCGACGCCCGGGCAGCGGCGGAGTACTATCCGGCCGGCTACTGGCTGTCGCTGCTCCAGGTGCCGGAGGATCACGAGTTTCCGGGGACTGGCGATGCGGGCAACGGGATCTCGCCGAACCTCGAGCACCAGGCGCAGCTCATGCGGCTCCTGAAATCGGGCAACTGCACGGCATGCCATCAGATGGGCGGCCTCGGCACCCGGAACATCCCGGCGGAGCTGGGCGAGTTCGCGTCGTCCGTGGACGCGTGGGACCGGCGCATCAAGTCCGGGCAGGCCGGTGGCGGGATGAGCGGCGGCTTCGACCGCATGGGCCGGCAGCGGATGCTCGAGATGTTCGCGGACTGGACCGACCGCATCGCGGCGGGCGAGGTGCCGGCGGAGGCGCCTCCGCGGCCTGAGGGCATCGAGCGCAATGTCGTCGTCACGCTGTGGGACTGGGCGGATCCGAAGGCCTACCTGCACGACGAGGTTTCCACCGACCGGCGCGATCCCACGGTCAACGCATACGGGCCCATCTACGGGGCGCTGGAGGCCAGCGCGGACTACGTACCGGTGCTTGATCCGGTGGGCAACGCGTCGAGCCAGATCCCGCTGACCGTCCGCGATCCGGGCACGCAGCCCGCTTCGGGTCCGGGCATGCCCGAGCCGTCGCCCTACTGGGGGGACGAGGTTATCTGGACCAGCAAGAACAACGTCCACAACCCGATGCTGGACGAGCGCGGGCGGCTCTGGCTCACGTCCACGGTGGCGCCTCCGGAGAATCCGGACTTCTGCCGCGAGGGATCGGAGCATCCGTCGGCCCTGCTCTTCCCGACGAACAGCGCCCGGCGCCATCTGCAGCTGTGGGATCCAGAGACGCAGGAGCTCACGCACATCCGCACCTGTTTCAGCACGCACCACCTCATGTTCGCGGAGGACGAGGACAACACGCTCTGGACGAGCGGCGGCGGGCAGGTCGTCGGCTGGCTGAACACGAGGATGTTCGAGGAGACCGGCGACGAGGAGGCTTCCCAGGGCTGGACCGCGCTCATCCTCGATACCAACGGCAACGGCCGGCGGGACGACTACGTCGAGCCCAGCGAGCCGGTCGACCCCACGATGGACAAGCGGGTCGTGGCCGGCTTCTACTCGGTGGCGCCCGCTCCAGACGGTTCGGTATGGGCGACGTCGCTCGGCTATCCGGGGGCGGTGGTCCGGCTGGATCCGGGCGCGAACCCCCCGGCCACGGCGCTCGCCGAGCTGTACGAGCTGCCCCTCGACGCGTCGGGCGCGCCCATCGAAGGGTTCTCGCCGCGCGGCGGGGACATTGACCGGAACGGTGTGTTGTGGGTGGCGCTCGCCAGCGGGCACATGGCCAGCTTCGACCGCACGAAGTGCACGGGCCCGCTCAACGGCCCCGAGGCAACGGGCCAGCACTGCCCCGAGGGCTGGACCTTCCATCGCGAGCCGCTGCCGCAGATCCGGGGCGTGAGCGCGCCCGGCAGCGCCGAGGCGAGCTACTACACCTGGGTCGATCAGTTCAACGTCTTCGGGCTCGGCGAGAACGTGTCCATCAACACCGGCAACGCCTCCGAAGGGCTGCTGGCCCTGGTGGATGGGGAATGGATCGTCCTGCGCGTCCCGTATCCGCTCGGCTTCTACACCAAGTGGCTGGACGGCCGCATCGATGACCCGGACGGCGGCTGGAAGGGAAGGGGGCTGTGGGCGACCGTGAGCACGCGCGCGCCGTTCCACATGGAGGGCGGCAAGGGCACGCCCAGCAAGGTTCTCCAGTTCCAGCTGCGGCCGGATCCGCTGGCGAGATGAGTTAGTCCGCCACAAAAGCCGAAAAATGGCAGGCAAAAGAGGGGTCCCGCGCAGTCGATTGACCCGAGGCTCTGGTGCGCGCGCGTACCCGGCCCGGCCCTTGCCTAGGCGTCCGGAGGAGCGGCAGGTCCGCACAGCGGCGGCATTCCGTCGCCGTCCGGGCCCGCGCGGACGTGGAGCACACGCTGCGTGGCCGTGCCGAAGAAACCGGTGCCGTCTCCGAAGACGGAGGGAATCCGGATGATGCCCGAGGGGTTGAAGTTTCCGCCCCGGACCCAGTTCACCCAGTTTCGGTCGGTCGCGGCGAAAGCGACCTTCCCCCAGGTGCCGCCGGGCAGGCCGTCGTCGAGAATGCGCAGCAGATCGGCGTTGGCTTCGTCGGCTATGTCGAAAAGGCCGTATTCCCCGGGGAAGAGGACGTCCGTGTCCTCCTGGCCGATTCCGAACCCGGTCAGGTACAGCGAGTCCGGCACCTCGATATCCTCCCCGGCCAGCGCCTCCGGCAATCCCCTGATCCAGGTATCGGAGAGATACGACCAGGTGCCCGCCGCCTCCGTCCAGCTGAACCGGTAGTTGGTGTCCGGCTCAAGGCGGCAGTGCCCGTCTTCCTGCGTGAGTCCCACGAACTCGAAGGCGCCGGGGATCCGGCTGGATGCCGTGAGGGTGCTGCCGTCGGCCAGAATCACCTCGAGGTCGACGACCTCCCTCGGCGCGAAGGGTGACGGGGAGGCGACCGCCCGGTAGCAGGAACCGACATCCTCGTTGGGGTTCTCCGGGTCGGAACTGAGGCAGTCGTCGCCGCTCGCCGCCGGTGCAAGATGAACGACCGCCCCCGACGCCCCCGACAGGCGCACGGTCGCGCCCTCCACCTCGTCCGCGCGCGCGGCGCTGAGCGTCCGGTGCAGGTAGGCGTACACATTCAGCCACGGTGCCGCATCCTCGCCGTCGTAATTCAGGATCAGCCGCGTCTCGGCGACGACCACGTCTTCCGACTCCGCGAGCGTTACCTCGGTGAGCTCGCAACCGCCGAGCAGGACGGTGGCGACCGTCACAGCGCTCAGGGCCGCACACAGACCCGACCCGCGGGGCCGCCGCGATGGCCCGAGTGGCGACGGAATCCCCAAGCGACCGGCGCCTGGGCCTTCACGGCGGCGGCAAGCCGTTTTCCCCGCCCGGCTGTGGCCCGCTGTTCCGTCGCCCATCATCGGAACGAGGCCTCGAGGCCCAGCGTGGGAAGCAGGGGGATCATCGACACACCCTCCCGGGTCGGGGGCGTGGCGCCGTAGTTGTAGACGTAGAAGAACGCGTTCTTTCGGTTGTAGACGTTGATCACGCTCAGATACGGGGTCATCGTGCCCCACCCCTTCGTGATGGTCTTGCGGAACGACAGATCCAGCCGGTGCCGGGCGGGAAAGCGCGCGCCGTTGCGGGGTCCGAGCAGCACCGCGTCGTCGTCCTCGAGGCTCGCGACGCCTCCGACCAGTTGCGTGCGGTAGACGTGGTATATGCCGAGCGGCCGGGTGTACGGCAGGCCGGTTCCGAAATTGGCTCTGACGCCGATCTCGAGCCCCCACCAGTCGAGGGGCCGGCGCAGGGCGAGGTCGACCTCGAAGCGGCGGTCGAAGACCGGCGGATACGTGATGAGCGGCAGCGGGTCCATGCCGGAGCGGGTGTCCGGGAAGGACCGCAGGGTCTTCAGGAACGAGACGGAGATCCAGCCGGTGGTGGCACCGCGGTCCCGCTTGATGTAGAGGTCCACGCCGTACGCGTTGCCGTCACCCGCGACCAGTGCATCCGAGTCGTCGTTCGGATCGTCGACCGCGTTGACCGCGGCCACCCCGGCGAAGGTGCGATAGTAGCCCTCGAGCGACGCGAACCAGGCATCGTCGTCGCCGAAGAAGCTCTCGGCCCCCACCTGCACCTGGTCCGAGATGATGCGCGGAGCCTCCGCGCCCGCCAGCACCCAGGTGTCGATCCCGAAGGGAAACTCCTCGTCCCGGGTGGAGTGGATGAACTGGCTGTACCGGCCCGCGGACAGGCGCACTGCCGAATTCCTGTCCCGCAGGAAGCGCCTGACGGCGAAGCGGGGCGAGAGTGTCGCTGCAGTCTCCCCCGCGTTCGGCCGCCAGTAGTCCGCACGCACCCCGCCTTCCACCAGCCAGCTCGGACTGGGATCCCAGTGTACCTGGCTGTATGCCGCGATTTCGACGCCGCTGCCCTCCTGGTCGAGGAAGGTCGAGCCGCCCCCCAACAGCCCGTTGTCGTACGAGACCCGTCTCGCGCTTACGCCCGACTTCCAGCGCGTGGCCCACGAGGGCAAGAGCTCGAGATCGGCACCGGCGGAAGCCTGTTCGACCCCGGTCCGGAACTCGACGTCGGCCTCCGGAAACGCCAGATCGGACTTGAAGCGCGACAGCGAGGCACGGACCGCCATCGAAGCGCCCCCGCTCATGGACTGCGTCCACGAACCCCCGAACGCGTCGTTCCCCCAGGACCAGCTGATCGGGAGGGGGGTGTCCTCGGCGCCCGAGAGGTCCACGACGTCCCGGCCGCTGTAGCCGACGAAACGAAGCCGGCTGCTGCTCCCGGTCCAGGCCTCGAAGACCCCCTGCAGGTCCGAGAGGTGGTACGGAAAGTCGATCCACGGCTTGAAGAGCACGTCCAGATAGGAACGCCGCGCGGACATGCGCCAGCGCGTCGTCTGGAACCCCAGTTTCTCGGTGGCGCCCCGGGGAAGCGCTCCGTTCACCGCCACGCGGGATGCCAGAATGCTCACGCCCGCGTCGACCCCGAACTCCCCGTCGCCGGGATCGCTCTCGATGGTCAACACCGACGACACCCGGCCCCCGTACTCGGCCGCAAAACCCCCGGACTGCAGTTCGACCCGGTCCACCATGTCGGCATTGAAGACGGAGAAGATCCCTCCCAGGTGGAATGGATTGAAGATCGGCACCTCGTCGAGGAGGATGAGGTTCTGATCGGCGGATCCGCCGCGCACGTTGAAGGCCGCGGAGAAGTCCGACGTCGTGGTCACCCCCGGAAGCACCTCGATGGCCCGGAGCGGGTCCGATTCGGCGATGATGGGGAGCGATTTGAGGGCGGCGGCCTCGATCTCCTGGACGGTGATGCCGGCCGACTCCTCGAAGCGGGTCTTGGCGCGGCTGCGCTCGGCCTCGACCGTGATGCCCGCAAACACGATCGCCTGCGTCGTCATTACGACCTCGACTTCGGTCACGCCCCCCTCGACACTCACCTGCTCCTGGAATTCCTGAAAGCCGATTCGGGTCACTCTGAGCACGTACGTGGCCGGCTCCAGATCGCGGAAGGCGAAGAAGCCGAGCTCGTTCGCCAGCGTATACGCCGTCAGAGTCGAGTCCGATACCGGATGAACCTCCGCCAGCGCGCCCTCGACGGGACGTCCGTCATCCGACCGGATCCGGCCGCTGAGCTGGTCCGTCTGGGCGGATGCGGGAAGGGGTGCAGTGAGGGCGAGGAGCGACAGCGAGAGCAGCATTCCCGTCGCGCATCGCGCGCGCATCGTTTCCACGTCCGGCGTGCTCAGTAGATCCGGGGAATGATCCGGTACTTCACCCGTGCCTGGTACTCCGCCCACTTCCCGGCGCCGTATTTCTCGGCGCAGAGCCTGTCGTCGTCGCGTTGACGGACGATGAAGAGCCCGACGATGAAGACGAAGTAGGTCCAGGCCCATGGGTTGGCGAAGTAGCCGAACGCCAGGGCGATGGCCAGGGAGAAGAACCCCTCGCCCAGGTAGTTGAAATGGCGGGCGACGCCCCAAAGGCCGCTGCACAGGATCTTGCGGTCTCCGGCCTCGATGTACTCCGGCTCGATGAGCCCGAGGAACTTGCGCTCCGGCCATCGCTTGAAGGTGTACTTCTGCATGTTGGCGCCCCGCGCGATACCCCACCCGACCAGGAAGAGCGCGGCCGACCCAATGAGCCAGACGTACCTCCCCGGCGGCGTCAAGCCGGGGTCCGGGTACACGGCCATGCCCCACAGCGGCAGGATGTAGAGCCATCCGTACACCATGAGGCCGCCCCAGAACATCTTGAAGCCCATGCGCTCGTGGATCACGTCATAGGTGTACAGCTGGACCCGCTCGAAGATGAAGTAGTCCAGGACGTAGAACGTCAGGAACCCCGCGTACAGGAAGACGCCCGGGTTGGCATCTTCGCCGAATAACCCATAGTGGTATGCAGCTCCGGACATCGCGTTGAGCGTCAGCATCGTCCCGCCCACGACGTACAGGTACATCTTCACGTCGATGCGCTCGTTGAAGAAGGACAGCTCCCGGGCGCGTCCCTCCCACAGCGCGGCGAGCGGCTTGTCCACCTTGTCTTGCGACCCTCCGAACACCGCCAGGAGGGCAAGGATGAGGCACAGGACCGTTCCACCGGCCACCGCGTAGACCGAGGACCGGTAGAACCAGTCGAGCGGCATCCCGGTGAGCTCGAGCGCCCACGCGATGTGCGCGATGGCGAACACCAGAATGCCGTTCAGCCGATAGTTGCGGGGTCTGCCGGTCTCCGGGTTGACGACGTAGCCCGGCACCCGCCTTCCCGGCAGCACGAGCTGCGCTACGAAGAACGCGGCGAAGATCACCAGCGGGGTGAGAAAGCCCGCAACCGCTTCCGGCGGGGAGAGCTCGAAGAGGTGGCCGATGCCAAGCCATTCAATCATGGTCGGATGCCGCTACCCCTCGGCCCGTGCGAACCGCAGGTTCTTGACCCGCCCGGCATCGACCATCATCGCCTGGTGGCGACCGTCGGCCAGCTGCGAGAACCGGAGCGTCCACCCTCGCTCGCTCGTGAGCATGCCGTCCGAAACGGTCATCAGCGCGGCCGGGTCCAGGCGGCCCACGTGCAACGTGAGTCCGGCATCGCCTTCCACTGCAATGCGATAGGTGGTGTCCAGCTCGGGGCTGTAGAACGATCCGGCGTAGCGCGCGCGGTTCGGGATGTCGAGGTCGGGTTCATCCTGCGAGGCGTCGTCTGCGGCGGCCTCCTCCGGTGCCTGTTCCGCAGCCTCGTCGGTTGTTTCCCCCTCCGCGGCGTCCTCCGGCGGCTCCATCCGGTCTTCCAGGTAGATCTCCGCCGTGCTCGCGATGAGGGTCCCGGGGTCGATGGCCGAACGGTTGCAGAGCGCCACGAACGAATGGCCGGCCTCGGGATAGCGCGACATCGCCGCCCGGTACCCGACCCACGAGCCCCCGTGCCCAACCGTTGCCAGCCCGCGGTGCTCGCCGTGGGAGATGCCGAAGGCGTAGGGGATGGTGTCGCCCGAGTTGAGCACGCCGCGCTCGTGGATGAGCGCCACCCATTCGGGCCCGCCGACCGTGCCCTCGGTGAGGTTTCGGTCCCACGCGACCCACTCCTCCACCGACGTGAAGATGCCGCCGTCCCCGACCATGTCGAGCGTGGTCACGTTGATGCGGAAGCCATCGTCGCTGGGGGCGTAGCCGATGGCCCGGTTGGGGACGATCTCGTTGTGGTCGTCGTGGAAGTGCGTGAGGGTCATGCCCAGCGGGCCGAAGAACTCGGTTTCGGCGAACTCGCGCAGGCTCTGCCCCGAGACCCGGGCCACGATCTCGCCCAGCAGGAAATAGCCCGCGTTGCTGTACAGGTACTCCGCGCCCGGCGTGAAGTTGAGCTCGCGCTGCCGCGTGATCGCGTCGAGAACCTCCTGGTTGGTGTAGAAGTCCTCGCTGCGGTTGCCCGCCAGGGACATGAGCACGATGTAGTCGCGCACCCCCGAGGTATGATGAATTAGATGTCGGACGGTGGGAGGCTCGGGGTAGTCCGGAAACTCGGAGATGTAGCGCTGCACGGGAGCATCCAGCTCCAGCTCGCCCCGGACGGCCAGCAGGGCGATCGCCCCGGCCGTGAACTGCTTGGAGACCGAGCCGATGCGGAAGATGGTCGCGGGCCCGTTGGGGATGCCGTGGTCGAGGTTGGCGGCGCCGTAGCCCGTGGCGTGGACCAGGCGGCCGTCCCGGATCACGCCCAGGGAGCAGCCGGGGCCTGAAGCGCTTGCATAGTCGGCGAAAATGGCGTCGACGCGGGCGGCCATCCGGCCGCCGGCGGTGGGAGCATCGCTGGCGGGGGCGCAGCCCGCGAGTGCGCCAGACAGGGCCACGCCGATCAGGGGGACACTCGCTTTCATCAAGGAAAGATGATGGTCGCGGCAGCGGGGCGGCAACTACCTGCGCCATTCATGCCGCTACCGGCCTACCGGTCATGCGCGTTTGATCGACGCCGCATCGCATAACCTCCCGAATCGGCCCTCTTTTGTTTGCCGGATCAGCCGTTTTCTGGCGGACAAACCGTCACTCCGCCGGGTTTCTGCAGGTTTGACAGCCATTCGGCGGCGTCCGTGAGGCCACCGAAGGTAAACAGGTGCATGTCGACGGCAGGTGTATTCTCGCGGGCGGCCAGGTGCCGGGCCAGCGCTTGCGCAATGGGCGTCGGCGACCATCTGCCCGCCAACCGCGCGATGCCGGGCTTGCGTCTCAACGCCCGTGCGGACGCCACGACGCCGGAGCGGACCGCGTAGCCGATCAGAGCGCTCAGCGCGACCGGTCCCGGCATCCCGATACGAACAGGGAGCATACAGCCGGTCTCCCTCATCCGCTTCAGCCAGGCGAGCGCGGGGGAGGGCGAGAACACGAACTGGGTCACGATCCAGAGCTCCGAATCCGTCGCCCGGGCATACTCTGTCTTGCGCCGGAGCGCCTCATCCAGATCAGCCGAGCCGACCAGGGGGTGCCCCTCCGGATACGAGGTGACCCCGAACCGCCGAAGACCGTGCTCGGCGAGCAACCCCGAGTCGAGCAGGGCCGGCGTATCGCGGTACGGGCCGGCGGGCGTGGCGCGGTCTCCGGCCACCAGCATCAGGGAGTCCACTCCTGCCTCCACCAGCGCGCACAACCACTCGTCGAGCTCGTTCGGGCTTCGCACCGAGCGCGCCGCCAGGTGCGGCACCGGCTGCATGCCCGCCGCCAGCACCTGTTCGCAGGCGGCGATGGTCTCCGGCCACCGGCCCTTCGGCGGGAACGGCACATAGACGGAGGTCCCGCGCGGGAGGCGGCCGGCGAGGACTTCCGGCTGCGGCAGCCGACCCGGCAGGATCTCCACCGAGGCGCCGAGGACAAGGTCGAGAAGTGCGGCTTGGATCCGCGTCTTTGAGGGAGCTGCCATTCGTCCCTTGCGGCTGGTTGACCGCCGCCGGCAGGCTGCCTGGCCGATGGCGCGGGTTTGCGGTTCAGATCCGGCCGCTGAGGCGCAGCCACCTGAGGTGGGTGCGCACGTTGTCGTGCTCGAAGTAGGCGTCCTGCAGGTGCCGCTGCCCCTTCGAACGCAATACGGTACGACCATGCAGCACGCGATGCCCGGCGCACAGCAGAACCTGCCCCCCCTCCAGCCGGAAGGTGACCTGTGCGCCGGCGTCGTTCACGCGCCCGGAGAGCTCGTGGTAGGCGGCGTAGAAGTCCCTCAGCCGAGGCTCCGAAAGCGGGACGGCCTGCATCTGCGCCGTATTGAAGCGCATCAACCTGATCTCGCCGGCGCTGTCCAGCTCGACCATTGGGTTGGCGGCGTAGACCTCGTATTGCTCGCTGAAGATGCGGAACGGCACCGGCACCTGGCACAGCGCGTCGAACAGGTCGGGGTGACTGCTGCGTAGCTCGTTCAGCAGGCCGAAGCCGTCCACGACGATGGACTCGCCGCCTTCGCACTCGTTCACCAGCATGTGCAGCGCCTGTACGCTCGGCGGCCAGGTGTAGCTGGTGAAGTCGTTGTGCGGCGCGACCGCCAGCCCGGTGTGCGCGATGTTGTATCCCTTCGGGTCGAGCACGACGTTGTGGATGCGCTCGAACAGCACCTCGCGGACCGGGCCCAGGCGGGTCGCGAGCTGTTCCGAGGAATCCGGTTCGGTGGGGGCGTCGACCAGCACGCACACCCCTGTCCGCAGGAACTCCTCGATCAGCTCGGCGGCTGCACGGTCGCTCGCCAGAAACCGCTGATAGTCGAACCTCCGCGGCTGGAAGCGGCCGTCCCAGTAGCGCAGGTCGAAGCGGGGTCTGCTCAGGAGGTTGCGGATCTCGCTCGACCGGTAGCGGGTGCGGTGCCCGTCAGGCCAGTCGAGAGAGATCGCTTCGTCGCGGGATCCGGCGCGTTCGATGGTGGCTTGCAGCGGTTTCAGGTCCTTCTCGACCCGGAAGAGGTGAAATCGCTTCTCGGTCGTCTGCACGACGCGGCACTCGCCGCACCCGCAATTGTCGCGCAGCCAGAGGTAGGGAAGATCGGTCCGTTCGCCGCCGGCCCAGACGGCGGACAGGGCATCGCCGTTCTGCGTGAGGCTGCTGATCGAGTCATGCATGTCGACTTCCTCCATCCGTCGTAGCCGGCCCGGGGCATGCGCTGTTGCGGTGGCTCCGGGCCTGCCGGCAGTCCGCTCCGCCCCTTGCGGTTGAACCACAACCAGCTTATCGGGAAGTGGCCTCGATCACCCCCCGAGCGGTGAAGTCGGGCCGAAGCGCACGCGGACACTCCCGAGTATCAGAGTGCGCCGATGCTGCGCGAGTCAAGCAACGATCCCGCCCGGAGCGTCCGGCCCGGCGCCCGAATCCGCGGCGGGGCGACGAGCCCTCATTTGCGAGCGCGACAGGCATGGACGACGTCACGAGCAGGAACGATATGGCAAAGCCCGGCGGCCCCGTGGTGAGCTTCACCGCCATGGCGGACGGCACCCGCGAAGACTACGAACTGCTCGATCATCTCGAGGAAGAATTCGCCGCCGGCACCGCCGACCGCGTGCTGGCGCATCTCCGCGAGCTGTCGGGTTCGCTCTCCGGCTACCAGGTCGACCGGCTGGAGCATTCGCTGCAGACCGCGACCCGCGCCCATCGCGACGGCGCTGAAGAAGAGATGGTGGTGGCGGCGCTCCTGCACGACGTCGACGACCTGATGGCCCCGCACAGCCACGGCGAGCTGTCCGCGCTGCTGCTGCGCCCCTACGTGACCGAGCGAACGTATTGGATCGTCAAACACCACGGCCTGTTCCAGTACTACTACTACGCCCATCACTTGGGCGGCGACCGCAACGCGCGCGACAAGTACCGCGACCATCCCTGGTATCAGGACGCCGTGGACTTCTGTCACCGCTGGGACCAGTGCGCGTTCGATCCGGACTACGAGTCGCTGCCGCTCGAATTTTTCGAGCCGATGGTGCGCCGGGTGTTCGCGCGGGAGCCGTACAGTCTGGCGCCGAGGGAGGGTTCCTGACCGGACGGCCCCGGGATCGAAGAGCCCAAGTGAGTTTCAGCTGAAACTCGGTGCTCGGCCTGCGCCGTTCCTGACGCCAATACAATGCTAAATCTGACGCTGAAAATGTATCATTGCTGTCGGTAAAGGAGCGCCGTTTCTGTCATTTATAATGTGCCATATCTGACGCTGATACGCTGCCGAATCTGACGCTGATCTCTTTCCCCAAGCCCTGCCGATGGTTACCATTCTCCTGCGGCTGCGCCCCACCAGACCCATGCCGGTATCCACATGACCTACCAGCCCAGAATCGTCGACAGCGAACTGGCCGAGCGCCTGCAGGCCACCGGCGCAGTCGTGATCGAGGGCCCGAGGGCTTGCGGCAAGACCACCACGGCACAGCAGATCGCCGTCAGCGAAGTGCGGCTCGACGTGGACGATGTGGCGCGACGCCTGGCCAGCCTCGAACCAGCTCGCGTGCTGGTCGGCAATGTTCCGCGGTTGATCGACGAATGGCAGCTGGAGCCGGCGATCTGGAATCACATGCGCAGGGCGGTGGACGATCGGCGCCAGCCGGGTCAGTTCATCCTTACCGGGTCGGCGGTGCCGGCCGACGACGCCACCCGACATACCGGCGCCGGACGGCTGACGCGTCTCCGCATGCGCCCGCTCTCACTGTTCGAGCTGGGTCATTCCACCGGCGAAGTCTCGCTGGCCGCTCTCCTGGAGGGGATGCCCGCCAGGGCAGGCCGATCGGTGATCCTCCTCGATGACCTGGCGGGGCTGATCTGCGTGGGTGGGTGGCCCGTCAACCTTGGGCGCAGCACACAAACGGCGCTCCGCGCCAACAGGGATCACCTTGACGAGATCCGGCGCCTGGACATTGCCAATGGCGACGGTAGAAAGCGAGACCCTGTGCGGGTGGGCATGCTCCTGCGGTCCCTGGCGCGGAACGTCGCGACGCCCGTGGCGACCGCGACCCTCGCATCGGACACCGGCGAAGGCGTATCCGCCATAAGGGAGCACACGGCGGCCGACTATCTTCGGGCGCTGGAGCGCATCATGATCGTGGAGAACCAGCCGGCATGGCCCACGCATCTGAGATCGAGATCGGTGCTGAGGAGCAAGCCGATCCGGCACCTTGCAGATCCGTCTCTCGCCGTGGCCGCCGTCCGCGCAACGCCCGCGCGGCTGCTCCGCGACCTCGACTTCCTCGGGTTTCTCTTCGAGTCGATGGTTGTACGGGATCTGAGGGTCTATGCCCAGGCCGCCGACGCCGAGGTGTTTCATTACCGCGAGAAGGGAGGCCTGGAGGTGGACGCGATCGTTCAGGCCAACGACGGTCGTTGGGCGGCCTTCGAGGTCAAGCTTGGCGAGGGCCGGGCGGACGCCGGCGCCACCAACCTGCTGCGACTGGCGGAACGGGTGGACCCGGTGAGCATGGGAGAGCCGATGGCGCTCGGCGTGATCGTGAGCGGCGGCTACGGCTACACGCGGGAGGATGGCGTGAGCGTGATTCCGATCGGGGCGCTGGGGCCGTAGCCAGCCTCGTTCCCCGGCCCTGTTCCGGCGCTTCCACCTGCGCCAACGCCTCGTTCAGCTCCACGCGCAACGCCTCGATCGCTCGGCGGCCAGCTCCGAACGTGCCAAGGAGGGGGTGGCGGACGGCGCCGGCCCGCAGATCTACGGAATCGAGTCGAAGTGGAAGTCCGGGCACCCCGTTTCAATCCCCATCGAGCATTTCGGGGATAGAGTCGGTTTTCGGATGGCGTTCCGCGCCCCGCCGTTCAGTGATTGCCCGGCCGCGTTCCATGATACGCCCCCATCGTTGTTGTTCCTCGATCTCCGTTACGGCTTGAAGGAAGCGCTGGTATTCTCTTCGCCGCCAGCCAGGTACGCCGAACCCGCAGTTCGAGGCGTCGAAGCGTCCACCACAGGTGCTTATGCTGAACCCGCTGAGGTAGATCACGCCCGGGGCGGCGCCCCAGAGCCGTCCGGTCGCGTCGCGTCTCGTCCACGTATTGAACGCCCAGGCGTCGGACGGCACGTATCGCGATGCGCCGTCGTCGACGCGGTCGCGCACGCGTACGCCGCTGTTGACCGCCGGATCAGCGACATTCTGGATTCGCCGCCAGAGCGCCGGATTGGTGAAGCGTGGCCTCAGCCGAGCGGCTGGTCTGTTCCCGGCGACTCCAGGCACCCCGGGTTGGTGTGTGGGCGACAGATCTCCCGGCGCGGGGTCGGGTGCCGGCGGCGGATCATCCGGCGCCGATGCTTGCATGTCCTCCGATTCGGGTTCGATCAGCTCGGCCACAGCCCCGGCCGCAGTTTCGGGCAATTCAAGCTGTATGGCCGTCTGCGATTCGGACTGCACGGCCGGTTCGCCAACGACGATTCTGGTGATCCGGATGCCCGACGGGGCGCCTCGTGACGTGCGGGAGCCCGCGAAGTCGGGGGCAGCCCCTGCACGTGGGCTGGTTGCGGCGGATGAGCCGATGCCCAGGGAAAACACGAACGCATGGATCGCGATCGACGTGGCCAGGGAGACCACGATCACCCGGCGGCTGTCCCTGCGCCGGATATCGACGCCCGCGCGATCCGATGTCAATGGAAGCGCCTCGTCTTGCTCGTGCTCGAAAACAATGCGCGCACGAGGCCCGGAACCGAACCGAGCGCCTTACGCCTTCTGTGCGATGTGATTCTCTCCGTGGCGAGGAGGTTGCCCGGATCGCTACACGTAGCCGGCCGCGGAATGGGCGATCTGGATTGCCTGCGGGTGCGTGCGGGGTGCCGCGCCGGTGATCCCGCCCCGACTCAGCTGGGCCAGAAAAACGGGATGCAGATCGAGGCCACGATGGCCAGGAGAAGGTTGAGCGGCCCGCCCACCTTCACGAAGTCCATGAAGCGGTATCCGCCCGGCGAGTAGATCATCACGTTGGTCTTGTAGCCGAACGGGGTCACGAAGGAGGCCGACGCCCCGAACATGACCGTCACCAGCAGGGCGTAGGGGTTCAGTCCGGCGTCCTGGGCCACGAGGATGGCCACCGGGGTGAGCATCACGGCCGTGGCGGTGTTGGCCACCACCGCGGTCATGACGGCGGTCAGCAGGTAGAACGCCCCGATCATCCCCGTCTCGCCGAGCCCGGAGGTCGCGCCCACCACCCCCGAGGCGATCCAGCCGGCCGCGCCTGTCGACTCCATCGCCAGTCCCAGCGGGATGAGCCCGGCCATCACGAACACCACCAGCCAGTCGAGTTCCGCGTAGATCTCGTTTACGCGCACGCACCCGGTGAACACCATGAACGCCACCCCCGCCATCGCCGCGGTGGAGATGGGGAATAGGCCGACGCTCGCGACCAGCACCACCCCGGCCATGATGGCGGCCGCGAACGCGGCGCGCGGCCTGCTGCCCACCGGGTGGTCCACCTCGGCCATCGGGATGAAGCCCGGCTCGTCGGCCAGCCGATCCAGCGCGCTCGCCCCCCCGCGCACCAGCAGGATGTCGCCCACGGAGAACTCCATCTGCGCGATCCGGTCGGTGACGGCAGCGCCGTGGCTCTGGACTCCGAGCACGGTTACGTCGTAGCGCTGGGCGAAGGAGAGGTCCTTGAGCGTCCGCCCCACCAGCGCCGAACCAGGCCCCATGATGACCTCCACCATGCGTCCCCCAACGACCTTCTCGCTCGCTTCCCGGGGCGCCTTGCCCTCGGGGGTGTCCAGTTTCTGCGCCTGCGCGAGACGCAGCAGGTTGTCCGCCGCGCCCTGCGCATAGAGCCGGTCCCCGGCCTCCAGGACGCGCTCGCCGGCGGGGAGGGAGATGGTTCGTCCATCCCGCTCGATCCCCACGACCATGACGTCGAAACGCTCTCCCCAGCGCAAATCGGCGAGCGATCGTCCGGCTGCGGGCGAGCCCTGCACCACCCTCAACTCGGTCGTGAACCGCCGCACGCCGTAGCGGCTGGACAGGTCCGGGGGGCGCTTCCGGCGAGGGATGAAGCGGCGGCCGATTGTGAAGAGGTAGAGCATGCCCACCGCCAGGCAGATCAACCCCACCGGGGCGATGGAGAACATGGTCAGCTCGTCGTACCCGCGCGCGACCGCCTCCCCGTGCACGACCAGGTTCGTGGCGGTCCCGATCAGGGTTACCGTCCCGCCCATGATGGCCACGAACGAGAGCGGCATCAGGTACAGCGAGACCGGCTCGTCGGCCTGGTCGGCAAGCGCCGCGAACACGGGGATGAACACGATCACCACCGCCGTGTTGTTCAGGAACGGCGACAGAAAGGCCACCAGCAGGCAGAGGATGAGCATGCGCAGGGTCTTGCCGCCCAGCGGCGCCGTGCGCGCCCAGATGCCGATCGCCGCCACCAGGCCCGTCTTGCGCAGCCCGAGCCCCAGCACGAGCATCGCCGCCACGGTGACCGTCGCCTCGCTCGAGAGGCCGGAGAGCGCCTCGCGCGGACCGATGATGCCGCCCAGCAGCAGCACCACGGGAACCGACATGGAGAGCTGGTCGAGCCGGATGCGGTCCATGGCGAAGAGCACCAGGGCCGCCCCCGCAACCAGCAGCACGAACACGATTTCGTATGTCATGCGACCATTTTAGCCCCGACAGCCCCTCGGACACACTCCAGCCCGATCCCTGGAGCCGGTTCCGGCTGCGCGGATCGCGCTTCACCCTGAAGCAGGGATACAGGCCCGAGTGCCAGACCCTGACGCACGGGCTGTTCCGTCGGCGCGGACGCGGTCAGGCCCGCAACTCCCGTCAGGTCACCCGCCGTTCGAGCACGGCTTGCCGCACCGCCCGCTCACGGGCGCTCAGGCGGGACCGGCCTGTCTTGACCTCCACAAAGACGATTTCGCGCACATCCGTCTCGCCGAGGCCGTCGAATACGACAAGGTCGATGGGGCTCCCCAGAAAGCGGGCGTCCCGGGGATGGTAGCCGAAGTCGTCCATGAAGGGCGCCAGGTGCTCGAAGGCCTGGCCGCGCGTGACCGCCGTGCTGCGCGTCACCGCGTCCTGGCGGGCCTCCCGCAGCATGCCCGGCAGCTCCAGACGCAGTCGGGTGTAGCGCCGCAGCACGATGGCGAGGACGAGGGCGGCGAGGGCGAGAAGGCCGCCCAGGATGGCGATCGCGAGGAAGTACGGGTCGTTCACGCAGGGGCTCCGGGTTGAGGTCGAGAGGGATACCCCGGTCGTGGCCAGCGGTCCCCGGGTGCCCGGAGGTGAGCGCGGGCGCCACACGGGAAGCCGGGGAGGTTGCCGAACACCTGGTGGGGTTGCCGGGCCGGAAGGCGGCGGCGTAGCATCGGTGCAGCCCCGCCGGCGCATTCCAGCCGCCGGCCCCGAGCTCCAGCCCGGAGGAACCCCATGCTGCACATCCTCATCGCTGTGGGGCTCGTGCTGGGCTTCGCGGTCGGGCTGCTCGCGGCGGCCACCGGTTCGGACGCGCTCATGGCGGTCGCGCTCGCCTCCGCTCCGATCGGCACCGTCTTCATGAACGCCATCCGCATGGTGGTGATCCCGCTGGTGATGGCGGTGATCTTCATCGGGGTGGCCCGCCTCGGCGATCTGCGCAAGCTGGGGCGGCTGGGCGGCACCACCCTCGGCTTCTACTGGATCACCACCCCGCCGGCGATCGTGCTGGGGATGGCGACGATGGGATTCTTCCTGCGCTTTGCGCCGGAGGTGGCCATGCCGGCCGCCGGCGAGCAGGCCGCCCCCGAGATCCCCGGCATCGTCGACTTCCTGGTGACCCTGGTGCCGCCCAACCCCTTCGCGGCGGCCTCGGCGGGGAGCCTGCTTCCGCTGATCGTGTTCACCGCGCTCTTCGGGGCGGCCGCGGCCGCGCTCGGCGGGAAGCACAAGGCGCAGCTGATGGCCTTCGCCGAGGCGGTCTCGGCGACGCTGGTCAAGCTGGTCTGGTGGGTGCTCTGGTGCGCGCCGGTGGGGGTCTTCGGGCTGGCCGCCCCGGTGACCGCGCAGCTCGGGTGGGACCTGGTGCAGAGCCTGGCGGTGTTCGTCGCGGCCGTGCTCACGGGGCTCGTCCTGTTCACCGGCGGGGTGTTCCTGGTGTTGCTGCGCTGGGTGGGCGGCATCGGCCCGGGGCGCTTCGTGACCGGGGTGTTCGGCGCCACCTCCATCGCCTTCGCGAGCACCAGCACGGTGGCCGCCCTCCCGGCGTCCCTCCAGGAGGCGAGCGGGAAGCTGGGGGTGTCGGAGAACGTCGCCGACCTGGTGCTGCCGCTGGGCGCGTCGCTCTACCGGCCCGGCAGCGCGCTCTTCCAGGGGGCCGCGGTGGTCTTCCTGGCACACCTGTTCGAGGTGCCGTTCCCGCTCGCCGCGGCCGGCGGGGCGGTGCTGGCGGTCTTCCTGGTCGCCCTCACCATCGCGCCGGTCCCGTCGGCGAGCATCTTCACCATGGCGCCCGCGCTCGACGTTGCGGGGGTGCCGCTCGCCGGGCTGGGCATCCTGCTCGGCATCGACCGCGTCCCGGACATGTTCCGCACGGTCACCAACCTGTGGGGCCAGATCACCACGTCGGTGCTGGTGGACCGATGGGTGGGGGGAGGGGACAAACCGCCCGCGGACGGTTATCGGCCCGTGGACGGCTGAGGGCTTGCGCAGGCTGGCGGCCTGCGCGGACGGTTGTCGGCCCGCTGACGGCTGGCCACCTGCGGGCGAGAGCCCAGGCCCGGCCGTCTGCGCCCCCGGCCATCTACATCCGCTGGCTGTCCCTCGAGCTCCGCACCGCCGGCGTGCACACCGGCCAGCGTCCACCGGTTCCGCCCAGCCCCATGATCAGCTCGCGCCGCTCGCGGCTCACTCGCTGATCATCCTCGGAAGCCAGGTAGACGAGCGACGCCGCCAGAACCGCGTTGTTCTTCAGGTCGTCGAAGACGAGCTTGTCGAAGGTGTCGCGGTGGGTGTGCCAGGTGTGCGACCCGTAATCCCATGACAGCGCGCTCAGGTTGATGCCGGGCGCGCCGTGGCAGACGAACGAAGCGTAGTCCGAACCGCCTCCGCCCGGGTTGCCCGGAAGCCTCAGGCTGACGTGGCCCGAGACCTCGACCGGCACCCGCGTCAGCCACTGCGCGAGCGAGGCGCCGACCCCCGTGAACCCCTGGGCGGAGATGTTCACCACCCGCCCGGTCCCGTTGTCCTGGTTGAAGAGCACCTGCAGCCCCTCCACCACCTCGGGATGGTCCTCGCTGAAGGCACGCGAGCCGTTGAGCCCCTGTTCCTCTCCGTTCCAGAGCCCGATGAGGATGGTGCGCTTCGGGTTCGGGTAGACCTCGGACAGGATGCGCATGGTCTCGAGCATGAGCAGCGACCCGGTGGCGTTGTCGGTCGCGCCCGATCCGCCCTCCCAGGAGTCGAAGTGGGCCGAGAGCATGACGTACTCGTCCGGGAGCTCCGTCCCCGGGATCGTGCCGATGACGTTGGACACCGGCACCTCGCCCAGGTTCTCGGCTTCCGCGGTCAGCTGCAGCACCGGCTCCTGACCGTTGGCGGCCAGACGATGGACGAGCCCGTAGTCCTCGCACCCCAACTCGAAGGTGGGGGTCTCGCGGTTGTAGGCGTTGAAGACGCGCGTGGTCCCGTACGAACCCGGCCAGAGCGAGGTCACGATCCCCAGCGCGCCCGCTTCCTCGATCTGTGCGTGCAGGTCGCGGCGGCGCGGGTCGCGCGAGCCGGTGGCGGCCAGACCCTGGTTGAAGGCCCGGTTCGCCGCCGTGCGCGCCTGGGCCATGGCTTCGTACGAGCCCTCCTGCGCGAACTCGACCCACTGCTCGTCGGCGCGGCAGGTCGGCTGCGGGAAGGAAAACATCACCCACTTCCCGCTCACCGTGCCCAGGAAGGCCTGCCAGTCCGCCGGCGAGCGCATCTCCGGGAGGACGGCGACCGCGCCCTCCACGGGCTCACCCCCGGTCCCGGGGCTCCACGCCAGGATGCGCCCCTCCAGCGAGCGCACCCGCGGCGCCACGAGGTCCACGTGGCTGACCCCCCGGTCCCATCCCTCCCAGGTGCCGTACTCCTCGGTGCGGGCCTCCACGCCCCAGCCGGTCAGCATCGAGACCGCCCATTCCTGGGCACGCTCCATGTGCGGCGTGCCGGTGAGTCGTGGACCGATGGCGTCCAGCAGCACCTGCGCCATGGGCTCGATCTGCGAGTTGTCCAACGCCTCGTCCCAGATGCCCTCGAGCACCGGATCGGGCACGGCCAGTCCCTGGGCCGCCGCCAGGTACGCCGGACCAGTCAGCCCCGCGCCCGAGGCCAGTAGCATCCCCAGGACCCAACTCCGCATCGTGATTCGCGTCGTCTTCATGTCACACTTTCCCCATCTGCAGGTGTCTCTGCCACAATCGCATCCGACGGCCATGGCCAGCCGTTGCCTCTCCATCAACTGTCATTTACTGCCAACTACTGTTGTTATCTCCGATTGCCTTCCCGACCGCAGCTGCTCTCCGGGCGGGTGTGGCTGGATGCGGGACCCGGGGCACCCTACCACACGATGTGGAACTTGCTCTGCCTCCGGAACACCCAGTGCCGTTCGCCCTCGGTGTCCAGGTACGCCTCCTCCTCCTGGCGACAGCTGGCCGACTTGCCGTCCCACTCGGGGATCGGGGTCGTGGCCTGCAGCTCGATCGAGTGCCAGGTCGAGGGCAGCAGCACCGCGTCGCCGCGCACCGGCACCCCCTCCTGCCCGTCCCAGCGCCCGATCAGCGGCCCCGCGCCGTGGCCGTGATCGCCGATGGGATGCGTGTACACCGTCCCGTTGATCCCCTCCTCCCGCATCTGCGCCAGCGTGTTGGCGAGGATCACGTTGCCGGTCAGCCCCGGCTCCATGTGCTCCAGCAGGATGTCCTGCAGGCGGTTCGAGTTGGCGATGCACTGCCGCAGCCCTGCCGGCGCCTCGGTCTCGCCTTCGCGCAGAACGTAGCCCAGGTGCTGGGTGTCGGTGTGGAGGTTCTGCGCCACCACCCCGAAGTCGGTCCAGAGCAGATCGCCCCGCTCGATCACCGCCGGGCCGTCGGAGGGCACGTCGCCCGCGCGTTGCACGTCCACGTTGGCCTGGAACCAGGTCGTGTAGCCCAGGTCGCGCACCCGCTGGCGCATCCACCACTCCACGTCCTCGACCGTGGTCTCCCCGGGCGTGATCACCGCGTTCGAAAAGGCCTCCGAGATGACCGCGTGCACGGTCTCCTCGATCTTGCGGTAGCGGGGCATCATCTCCGGCAGGCGCAGTGCGATGTAGTTCATGGCCAGGCGCGGCTCGCGCTTCACGCGCCCCATCAGCTCCGGGCCCAGCGCCTCCTCCAGCTCCTCGCGTTCCCCGGCGTGCAGCCCGTCGGAGAATGCCCAGTCGGGGTCGATGTTCAGTACGATGTTCTCCGGGTCGCGGTCCTCCACCAGCTCGCGCAGCAGCCGCCACTGTTCGTTGCCGACCAGCTCCGCGGTGGGCTGGGTGGGCGCGGGCCGCGTGGAGCGGTACGCCTGGAAGACCCCGCCCTGGTCGGTCCCGCCCAGCGCCAGCCGTTCGACCGCGCCGTCATCCTGGCGGGTGAAGACGTAGATGGAGCGGCGGCGGGCGGCGAAGGTGGTGGGCGAGGTGATCGACCAGAAAACCGGATCCTCCGCGTACTCGCGCATCGACAGGACCCACATGCGCACGTCGTATTCCGCCATCAGCGCCGGCAGAATGCGCCCGATGCGCAGCTCCAGCCACTCCTGCTGCTCCACCGCCTGCTCGCGCAGGGAGGGCAGGGGATGGACCCGGGCCGGGACATCCTCCGGGACGAAAGCCGGCTTCTGGGCCACAAGATCGCCCGCGAGCGCCGGGGCCAGCGCAAGCAGCGCCGGGGCCAACGCGAGCAGGAAGAGCGCCTTGCCGCCGGAGCGCCTCGCGCGTGCATCGAATGTCATGTCTTGCTCCTTCGGAAGAGGTTCGGGCTGCTACCCGTCCTCGGGTTGCGTGCGAGCCTGCCAGTCCACCGTGGCCACGGCCGACAGGTTGACGATATCCTGCACCGCGCATCCGCGCTCGACGATGTGCACCGGCCTCGCCATGCCGAGAAGGATGGGGCCGATCGCGTCCGCGCCCCCCAGGTGCTCGAGCAGCTTGTAGGCGGCGTTTGCCGCGGACAGGCACGAGAACACCAGGATGTTGGCGGGGCCGGTCAGGTGCGTGAACGGGTAGACGTCCTTGAGCGCCGCCGCATCCACCGCCGTGTCGGCCTGCATCTCGCCGTCGATTTCGAGTCCCGGATCGGCCTCGCGAACCAGTTGAACGGCACGCGCCACGCGCCGTGACTCCTCGTGGGGCGCCGACCCGAAGTTGGAGAAGCTCACCATCGCCACGCGCGGCGTAAGCCCCAGGTCGCGCACGAAGGAGGCGGTCTGGAGCGCGATGTCGCGCAGCGTTTCGGCGCTCGGATCGATGTTGACGGTGGTGTCGGCCAGGAACACCAGGTCCTGGTTGCGGAACGCCAGCATGTAGAGGCCCGCCACCCGCATGTCTCCCTTGGCCCCGATGACGTGCAGCGCCGGGCGCAGGATCTCGGCGTAGTTGGCTTCGATGCCGGCGACGATGGCGTCCGCCCTTCCCGACTCCACCATGCTGAGCGCGTAGTAGATGGGCTTGTAGAGGTTCCACTGGGCCTCGGCCAGCGTGAGGCCCTTGCGGGCGCGGCGCTGGAACAGCCTGTCGGCGTATTCGTGACGATCGTCGGGCTGCTCGGCGGCATACACGACCTCGACTCCCGTCATGTCCAGGCCCATCCACCCCGCCTTCTCAGCCACCCGCTGAGGGCGGCCCAGCAGGATGGGGCGGCAGATGCCGGCTTCGGCGAGTTCGGCGGCCGCGCGGATCACGTCCTGGTTGTGGCCCTCGGGGAAGGCGATGCGCGCCGGGTTGCGGCGGGCCTGCGCCCGGATCCCGGTCATGACCGCGCGCCCCGGCCCCAGCAGCGCCTGCAGGCGATCGAGATATTCGTCCAGGTCGAGTTCCTGGCGCGCCATGCCGGTGCGCATGGCCGCCTCCGCCACCGCCGGCGCCAGGTGGAAGAGCACCCGGTGATCGAAGGGCTTGGGGATCAGGTAATCGCGCCCGAAGTGGATGTCCTCGTGGCCGTACGCCCCGCGCACCGCCTCCGGCACCTCCAGCCGCGCCAGTTCGGCGAGGGCCCGGGTCGCTGCGAGCATCATCTCCGAATTGATGCCGCGCGCGCGCACATCGATGGCGCCCCGGAAGATGAAGGGGAAGCCGAGGACGTTGTTGACCTGGTTGGGGTAGTCGGAGCGCCCGGTGGCCATGATCGCGTCGCCGCGGATCGCCTCCACGTCTTCCGGCAGGATCTCCGGATCGGGGTTGGCGAGGGCGAAGATGACGGGATCGCGCGCCATCGACGACACCATCGAGCGGGTCATGATGCCCTTCACGGAGAGCCCGATGAAGACGTCGGCTCCGACGAGCGCCTCCTCCAGCGTGCGCAGTCCGGTATCGACCGCGAAGGGCGCCTTGTACTCGTTCATCCCCTCCTCGCGGCCCTTGAAGATGACGCCGCGCGAGTCGCACAGGAGGACCTTGTCCGGGTTCGCCCCCAGCCGGTGCAGGTGCCGGGCCGTCGAAATCGCGGACGCGCCCGCCCCGCTGAAGACCACGCGCACGTCCTCGATACGCTTGCCCACCAGGTCGATGGCGTTGAGGAGCGCCGCCGCCGCGATGATGGCGGTGCCGTGCTGGTCGTCGTGGAAGACGGGGATGTCGAGCGACTCCCGGAGCGCGCGCTCGATGACGAAGCACTCGGGCGCCGCGATGTCCTCCAGGTTGATGCCGGCGACGGTGGGGCTCAGAAGCTCGCAGAAGCGGATGACCTCCTGCGCGTCGCTCGAGTCGACCTCGATGTCGAACACGTCGATGCCCGCGAAACGCTTGAAGAGCACCCCCTTGCCCTCCATCACCGGCTTGGCCGCAAGCGGGCCGATGTTGCCCAGCCCGAGCACGGCGGTCCCGTTCGAGACCACGGCCACCAGGTTGCCGCGCGCGGTATACGTAAAGACGTCGCTGGGGTTGGCCGCGATCTCGCGGCAGGGCTCGGCGACCCCCGGGGAATACGCAAGCGTGAGCTCGCGCTGGGTGGACAGGGACTTGGTCGGGACCACCTCGATCTTGCCGGGGCGCCCTTCGGTATGGTAATCGAGAGCCTGCTGGCGGCGGTCTGCCATGTTTGTGCGTCTCTGGGGGGTGTCGTGGTGGATGCAGCTACGGAACTTTAAGCGCCCAAAGCTGGATGCGCTCGAACAACGATGCAAACCCTGGCGCCCGCGCGTCGAGGGGCCGCATGCCACGCAGGACGATTTGCGACGGGATCGTTACCGCGAGTCGCGACTCCCAAGCCATGCCTGGCCCAACCCGGCGCGCTAGGCGTCGCCAGCCGCCTTCTCGCAGTACGCCTTGACCGCGTCCATGTCCGCGGCAATCGCCTTGCGGACCATGCCCTTCATCAGCGGCACCATGAGTCGGGCGGGGAGGGTGAGAGGCGTCGCCTCCATGACCATCGCGAGGCGCGTGTTCCCGCCCCGGGCTGCCGCGACCGTGAAGACCGTGTCCCACCGGACACCACCCGCCTCCGACAGAAACCGGACTCGCTCGGGCGGTGCGAACTCCGTGATCTCGAGTTCGACCGTGGCCTCGCGCCCACGCATGAGGCGGGTTTCGCGGAAGCGGGTGCCCAGGCCGGTGCGGGTGTCGGACACGAACTCGACGCGCTCGATGTTCTCTACGGCGCGCGAGAACTGTCTCACGTCTGCGACCGCTGCGAAGACCTTGTCGGCGGGCGCGGCGATCGTGCGTTGCACTTCGGTTCGGCTCAAGGTGCTGCTCCGGGGCGTTGGAATGGGCGGCCGGGCCTGGACTCCGGCGGCCGAAGGATAGACGGCGCCCCGGCGGGGAGGCAACGGAGGCGTCGCCTAGGTGCCCTCGCTCCCCGGTCTCGGGAAGAACTGATCGATCAGCACCGGGTTCCCGTCCGGATCCACCACCACGATGTGCGCGGGGCCGTTGCCGTCCGGGTCCGTATCCGTCGACATCTCCACGCCGTCCGCCAACAGCGACGCGCGGATTTCCCTCACGTCCGTGAAGATCTCCGGCCGCGACATGTCCTGGGCGAGCCCGGGATTGAAGGTGAGGATGTTGCCCTCGAACATCCCGTGGAAGAGGCCGATGATCGTGGTGTCGTTGACCATGATCAGGTATCCCGTGCCGTCCCCGCCGGTCTGCTTGAAGCCAAGCTTTTCGTAGAAGGATTTCGAGGCTTCGAGGTCCTGGACGGAAAGGCTGATGGAGAATGCGCCGAGTTGCATGAGGAGTCCGCAGGGGTTGGGTCAGGCTGTTGAGGCCTGGAGGCAGGATGACAGGAAAGATATTGGGGTTCGGTCGGTGCTCTGCCTAGTGCTGCGGGGCCTTCCCCGGATCCCCGAGATGCCGCCGGTTCCCCGAGGACAGTGCTACCTTCACCATGAGCGAGTTGATGTTGAAGCGTCCCTCCCCTTCGGGTCGGCTGATGAGAGCTGGCAACGCCGGACACAGCCCGCGCGTTCTGCGGATCGTGACGGTCCGGATCGCGCCGGCTCTCCGCGTCCTTGCTGCTCTGTGGATGCCGGCGGTACTTGCCGCGCTGGCCTGCTCGGGCGATCCCGCCGAGCCGATCGTGCCGGAACCTGCCGAACGCCCGGACCCGCCACCGGCCGATTCGATCGCCGTCCCCCCGCGCTCGGCCTCCGCCGAGGCGGCAGTCCTCGAGAAGAGCAACGCCTTCGCCTGGAGTCTGCTTCCCGCCATGATGGCGGCCGATCCGGAAGAGAATGTCCTCGTCTCGCCGCTCAGCGCCTCGATGGCGCTTGGAATGGCGCTCAACGGAGCCCGGGGCGCGACGTACAGTCAGATCCAGGCCACTCTCGGATTCGAGGATGCCCCGCTGGACACGATCAACCTGGGCTATCACGGCCTGATGACCCAGCTGCCGGCAGCGGATTCCTCCGTGAGCATGCAGATCGCCAACTCGGCCTGGCGTCGCGACGGATTCCCCGTCGACCAGGGCTTCCTGAACACGCTCCGGGCCTTCTTCGACGCGGAGTTCGCAGGGCTCGACTTCTCGAGTCCCGCCGCCGCCGATATCATCAATCAATGGGTATCTGACAGGACCAACGGACGCATCGAAGAGATCATCGAATCCCCCATCGACGCTCTGACGATGCTCTTTCTCATCAACGCCATCTACTTCAAGGGCCCCTGGACGTACGCATTCGATCCGGAAAAGACCCAGGTTGCTCCTTTCCACATCGCCGAGGGCGAGTCGCAGTCGATGCCCATGATGGACCAGACCGCCGAGTTCCCCCATGGCGGGGACGAGGGCCTTCAGATCGTCGAGCTGCCGTTCGGGGAAGGAGCCTTCTCGATGATGGTGCTGGTTCCCGGCACGAACACCAGCATCGATGCGGAGATCGCGTCGATGGATGCGAAGCGCTGGCAGGGCCTGCTCGACACGCTGAACGAGAGAAAGGTGAGGGTCGTGCTTCCCCGGTTCCGGGTGGAGTATGAGAGGAACCTCAAGGAGGACCTGCAGTCGCTCGGCATGACGGACGCCTTCACCCCGAACATCGCCGACTTCACAGGCATCTCCGGGTCTTCTCCTCCGCTCTACATTTCCGAAGTCAAGCAGAAGACGTTTATCGAGGTGGCCGAAGAAGGGGCGGAGGGAGCTGCCACAACGTCCGTGGGGATCGGGGTCACGAGCCTTCCTCCATCAGTGATCGCGAACCGGCCGTTCGCCTACGTGATCCGCGCGCGAGAGTCGGGCGCGATCCTGTTTGCGGGGGTGTTGAGGAGGCCACCGGAGGCGCGCTGAAGGGCATCATCCGCAGACGGCTCGGGCTGATCGCATTATCGCAACATTAACACACGGAATGACAACATGAGCCGCACAGTCGTCGCCCTGATCGAAGCCGAATACCAGCGCTACAAGATCCTCGGGGAACGCGCGTTCGGCCAGCTGGATGGCGAACAACTCACCGCCGGTTCCGAGCACGCCAGCTCGATCGCGACCATCGTCTGGCACGTCGCCGGAAACTTGGAGTCGCGCTTCACCGACTTCCTGACCACGGACGGAGAGAAGCCGTGGCGCGACCGGGAGTCGGAGTTCGAGGCCCGCGACGTGTCGCCTTCGGAAGTCACAGCGAAGTGGGATCGTGGCTGGGGCATCCTCTTCGACACCCTCCGGGAACTCACCGACGACGATCTGACCTCCGAAGTGACCATCCGCCGCGTACCTCATCGTGTAGACGAAGCGCTGCTCCGCTCCCTCGCCCACGCCGCCTCCCACGTCGGGCAGATCGTGTACCTGGCCAAGTCATTCCGCGGAGAGGAGTGGGAGTATCTGAGCATTCCGCCGGGCCAGTCCGAGGCCTACAACAGGAATCCCGCGCTGGAAAAGTCCTTGACGTACGCGGAGAACGTGGAGAAGGCGAGTGGCGATGCTCGGGACGGGACTGGCTGAGACGCGGCAGAGAGCATTTTGCGCCAAACAGGGTAAGACCGGTAGCTGAGAGGGAGGAGTCTCGCTGCCCGTTCGGTCGGGCGGCCCGCCGCAGGGGGTGGATCGAGTGTTCGGAACGTCCACCAGGGCATCGTTGCCCTTCGCTGTTGCTCCACTGCCAATCGCTGCTGCTCTAACCGGTTGGCTATCCGCCTGCGGCGCGCCCGACGCCCCGCGGGATCTCAACACGCTGCAAGACAGCACCGCCACCGTCGACATCCTCGAGAACTCGGCCACGTGCTCAAGCTGCATCACCGTAGAGCGCGTCGTAGCTCTGGGCGACACCGCAGGCCCGGGGTACATCAGCTGGTCGAGGTACGCGACGCTCGATGGTGCTGGCAACTACTGGGTCGGCCAGCAGCAGGAGAGCGTGGTGAAGGTCTGGGACGCTGAGGGGAGTTTCCTGAGGCAGGTCGGCCGAAGGGGGGACGGACCCATGGAGTTCCAGCGGCCGGCTCCGGTCCGCACCGACAGCGAGGGGCGGGTACACATCGTCGACCTCGCTATCGGACGAGAGACCGTTGTGAATCCCGACTTCTCATTCCACTCGGACAGGTCCATCTACCCGGGGTACAGCCATCTCGCAGTCCCGCTCGGGGAGGATGGGAGGTACCTGCTGAACATGGGCACGACGAGAGCCGGGTTGGTGGGCATGCCTCTCCACATCGTCGATGCACCTGACATGCTCCATTCCTTCGACCGGATGGAGGGCCTTGACGCACCGGGCTTCGCACCTCGGGTATTGGCGGTCGACCGGCGGAGGCGGATCTACAGCGCTCGCTCCGACGACTATCTCATTCAGGTATGGAGCGAGAGCGGCCGCAGGATCCTCGGGCTCAGCGGACCGAGGTTGAACGAGAGGGAAGCGTCACGCGAACCCTGGTCTCCCGACAACCCTCCGCGGAACCGGATGTACGCGATGCAGGTCGACGAACAGCGACTCTGGGTGATCAGTTCTGCTCGCAAGGACGACTGGCAGGATCACATGGAGCTACGGCGCATGCCCAATGGCCGGGTAGCTTATGCCCCAATCGACGATGACTTCCGTGAGATCTTCCAGATGCGCATCGACCTGATCGATCTCGCCAGCGGCTCGTTCATCGCAACCCGCCGTCACGATTCGCTGCTTGAGGCCTTCATCGGTGACGGGCTGGTCATCGAGACCGTGGAGAACGAGCAGTACTACCCGCAGATGGTGGTCTGGAGGCTCGGGTTCGACGCGATGAGGTAGGTCACCCTCCCGCCTGGGCGATGCGGCGCGTCATCCACTCCACGTAGGCCGTACGCGTCATCCCCTGCCGCCTCGCCTCGCTGTCGATGAAGGCAATGACGCCCTCGTCAAGCATCATGTTGGCGCGGATGCTGCGACCGGAGAGATGGATCAGCGGAACGGACACGAGCGTGCTCCCCCTCGGGGGCGTCACGTCCTCGAGGGCGCTGGGGGCGATTCGGGCCTGACCATCCTTCTCCGTCTCGATGGCGTAGTCGCGCAGCGCGTCCTCGGCGTTGACCAGAGCCTGATCCACAGTCTCTCCCATCGCCACGACACCGGGAAGATCCGGGAAGCTGACGCCGTAAGCGCCGTTTTCTCCATCGATCAGGGCTGGATACCGAAGCATGATCTTCTCCCTATTCGTCATCTGGCCACTGCGCTTTCCTGGCGATGGACCGGGCCACGCCGGGGGATAGAGTCCTGTGCCGGGGCAGCGTAATGATCTCCCGGATATCCTGGTGCCGGTAATGTCGTGGCTGGAACCATGCTGGACGAGGTACCACCCGTCCCTTTTCCAGCCGCCGCTTGATCTTGCCGGTTTGTGTCTCCACGGTGCACATATATGCACACGCCGCAGCGAGGTCAAGAGGAGAGACCGACCCGAACTGGCCCGCAGATGGTGGTCTGGAGGCTCGGGTTTCGAGCAGACGAGACGGCTTCGCGCGCTGGACCGGAGCCAACCACCTGATGGGTGATAATCACCCACCTCGTGGGTCATTTGCACCCTCGGGAGATCAGACGGCACGCTGTGAGTAGCGGCGGAACCCCGCGATGATCACGCGGAACGACCCGCCGCCCTCTCGGAAGCGATGTGCCTGAACGTGCGCGCCAGCCCCTCGCGCAGGGTACGCGCCGGCGCCCAGCCCTTCGCGCGGATCCGCGCCGTCGAGAGCACGCTTCGCCGAACCTCGCCGGGACGGGCCTCCCTGTGGACGCGGCCCGGCCGCACCCCCGCGACCTCTTCCAGGAGGGTCGCCAGCGTGTTGACGCTCGTCGCCTCCCCGGTGCCCACGTTGTAGGCTCTGGCGTCGATGCCGGTGCCATCCGGAAGCGGCATCTCGGAGGCGAGCAGGTTGGCCGCGGCCACGTCCTCCGCGTAGACGTAGTCTCTCGTCTGCTCACCGTCGCCATAGATGTCCAAGGGTTGGCCGTCCATCAGGCGATTGCAGAAGATGGCCACGACGCCCGCCTCTCCATGGGGATCCTGCCCGGGGCCGTAGACGTTGCTGTACCTGAGCGTCACGTAGTCGAGGTCGTGCACCGCGCGGTAGTAGTCGAGGTAGTACTCGCCCGCGAGCTTCGACACCCCGTAAGGGGAGACCGGGCGCTTGGGGGCATCCTCGGGCGTGGGATATACCTCGGGCTCTCCGTAGACCACGCCTCCGCTGGACACGAACACCACCCGCCCGGTCCCGGCGTCGCGCGCCGCTTCGAGGATGTTGAGGAGGCCTGCGATGTTCACCCGGGCGTCCGCAACCGGGTCGGCCACCGAAGCGCGCACGTCGATCTGCGCCGCGTGGTGGTTGATCAGATCGAAATCGACGTCGAGGATCAGTTCCCTGGCGCGCGGATCGGCGATGTCCATCTCGACGAGTTCGGCGCCGGAGGGAACGTTTGCGAGCCGTCCCGATGAGAGGTCGTCCATGACCCACACCCGATCGCCCCGCGCGATGTGGGCGTCGGCTACGTGGCTGCCGACGAAGCCGGCGCCGCCGGTGATCAGGACCTTCTTGCTCACTGCGGGAAACTCCGGTGTTGGCTGGCGTGCTCCCGGACGGTCATCGTGTCCGGAACTCCCCCTGTCGCGGTGGTCGACTTCGGTGTCGTATACGGTAACATGTCTCGCCCAGCCCTCACCCTCGTCATCCTCGCGGCCGGCCGTTCCACGCGGTTCGGCCGCCTCAAGCAGCTCGCGCCCATCGGCCCGGGCGGGGAAGCCCTCCTCGACTACGCCCTTTACGATGCCGCGCTCGCCGGGTTCAAGCGCTTCCTGCTCGTCATCCAGGAGCCGCTTCGCCCCGACTTCGACGCGCATCTTCGCGACGCGGCAGCCCACCTCGACATCCTCTACGCGTACCAGCGGATGGCCCATCCGGGGCTGGTGGATGACCCCCCATCCGGACGAACCCGCCCCTGGGGCACGGGCTTCGCGGTCCTGACCGCGGGCGAACGGGTCGACGGCCCCTTCGCGGTGTGCAACGCGGACGACTTCTATGGGCGGGGGGCGTACGCGACGCTCGGTATCGCCGTGGACCAGCAGGCGGATGGGTGGGCGGTGCGCGGTGCGCGGCCCAAACCGATCCAGACCTTCACCATCGGATACCCCCTCGGGGGCACCCTGTCGGAGAGCGGGGGCGTCTCCCGCGGCCTCTGCGAGGTCGACGAATCGGGCGCGCTCCAGCGGCTGACCGAGGGGCTGGAACTCCGCCGCGAAGGCGACCGCGCCGTGGGCCGCGACGTGGCCGGCCGCCGGCTCGAGGTGCCCCTGCACGCCCCTGTCTGCACCAACCTCTGGGGGTTCCAGCCGGACATCCTTGCGCCCCTGCGCGAACTGTTTGCCGCGTTCCTCGCGTCGGGACCGGGGCTCGACCGCGAGTTCTACCTCTCGGAGGCCGTGAACGACCTCATCGCGGCGGACCGCGCGCGCTGCACCGTCCTGCCCACCCGGGAGCCGTGGCTCGGCGTCACGTTCCCCGGCGATCACGCGGGAGTGGCCCGATCGCTGCGGGGGCTGGTAGACTCGGGGGTCTATCCGATGCGCCTATGGGACGCCCGGCCAACCCTCGGCGACGCCCGGCCGACCCTCGGGGAGGCGCGGTCACCCCTCCGGGACGCCCGGCCATCTCCTTTCTCCCGCGAGTGAAGCCGAATGCAACTCACCACGCTCGACTGGATCGTCATCGCGCTGTACGGGCTCACCGCCCTCGCCATCGGCCTCCGCTTCGCCCGGCGCGCGGGGTCCGGGGCCGACGAGTTCTTCCTTTCGGGGCGGAAGCTGCCGTGGTGGCTGCTGGGCACGTCGATGGTCGCGACGACGTTTTCGACCGACACGCCCAACCTGATCGCGGACTTCGTGCGCGGCGGCGGGGTCGCGCAGAACTGGTCCTGGTGGGCCTTCCTGATCACCGGCATGTGCACGGTCTTCTTCTACGCGCGCCTGTGGCGGCGGTCGGGCGCGCTGACCGACATCGAGTTCTACGAGCTGCGCTATTCCGGGCGTGCGGCGGCGTTCCTGCGGGGCTTCCGGGCCATCTACCTCGGCGTCTTCTACAACGTGATGATCATCGCGACGGTGACGCTCGCGGCGACCAAGATCGGCGGCGTGCTCCTGGGGCTGGATCCGCTGACCACGGTCCTGATCGCGGGAACCGTGACCATGATCTACTCCGCAACATCGGGGCTGTGGGGCGTCGTCGTCACGGACCTGGTGCTCTTCGTCGTGGCGATGATCGGTTCGGTTGCGGCCGCCGTGTTCGCGCTGCGCCAGCCCGAGGTCGGGGGGCTCGCGGGGCTCGTCTCGCACCCTGATCTGCAGTCGGCGATGAACTTCTTCCCGGACTTCTCCGACTGGAGCGTCGCGGCGGGGATCTTCATCATCCCGATCGCGGTGCAGTGGTGGAGCGCGTGGTATCCCGGGGCCGAGCCGGGGGGCGGTGGCTACGTGGCCCAGCGCATGCTCGCGGCGAAGAACGAGAAGGAGTCGATGAAGGCCACGCTGTGGTTCAACATCGCGCACTACGGGCTCCGGCCCTGGCCGTGGATCATCGTGGCGCTGTGCTCGATGCTCGTGTACCCGGAGCTGTCGGACATCCAGGCGCGCTTCCCGGACCTCGACCCCGGGCTGGTGGGCAACGACCTGGCCTATCCGGCCATGCTGGTGTTCCTGCCCGCCGGATTGCTCGGGCTGGTGGTCGCCTCGCTGGCGGCGGCGTACATGTCGACCATCAGCACCCAGCTCAACTGGGGCTCGTCGTACGTGGTGAGCGACTTCTACCGGCGCTTCGTGAACCCGGCCGCGAGCGATCGGCAGCTCGTGACGATGGGGCGGCTGTCGACCGTAGGGCTGATGGTGCTGGGCGCCTTGATCGCGCTTCAGCTCGACACCGCGGGGCAGGGGTTCCAGATCCTCCTCCAGATCGGCGCGGGGACGGGGCTCATCTTCCTGCTGCGCTGGTTCTGGTACCGCGTGAACGTGTGGAGCGAGCTGGCCGGCATGACCATCTCGTTCCTGGTGGCGGTCTATTTCGCGTGGATGCACACGGGGCTGGGCTTCGCGCCCCTCCCGGCGTGGACGCAGCTCGTCATCGGCGTGGCGGTCACGACGGTCGGCTGGCTCGGAGTGACCTTCCTCACGTCGCCCGCCGACTCGGAGACGCTGCAGGGCTTCTACGACAAGATCCGGCCCATGGGCAGGGGATGGCGGCGGGTTGTCGACGTGGGTGACGGGCCCAGCGAGGCCGGGTCCATCACCGCGGCCTTCCTGGCCTGGTTCCTCGGCTGCGTGCTCGTCTACGCGGCGCTCTTCGGAACCGGGTATCTGCTGTACGGGCAGATGGTCTCGGCGGTGGTCGCGCTGGCGATCTCGGCCTCGGCCGGGGTCTGGCTCTTCCGGCTGCTGCCGAAGTTGGGCTATTCGGATTGAGTGGTGACGATGGAGGAGGCAGGCGCTCCGGACCGACGCTCGAAGGCGATTCGGGCAGGCGGCCAACCGGCAGACGCTGGCAAGCCATCGCGCCCGGCCGCGTCAACCTGATCGGCGAGCACACCGACTACAACGGCCTGCCGGTCTTTCCCATTGCGATCGACCGGGATGTCCGCGTGGACTTCTGCGTCGTGGACGATCCGGGGGTGCGGCTGGACAGCCCTTCGCCCCGCTTCGCGCCGTTCACGTTTCAGCTGAAACGTCCCATCGAGGCAGCGGACCAGGGAGACTGGTCAAACTATGTGCGGGCCGCGGCTCGGGGACTGCTCGAGCACGGGATGCCGCTGGAGCGAGGCATCGAGGGGACGGTGACCGGCGATGTCCCCGTCGCGTCGGGGCTGTCGTCCTCGTCGGCTCTGGTGGTGGCCTCGGCGCTGGCGCTGCTGAAGGCGAACGGGGTGGCCCTGCCCCGCCTCGAACTCGCCGCCCTGATGGCGCGCGCCGAGCGCTTCGTGGGGCTTGAGGGAGGCGGGATGGACCAGGCCGCGTGCCTTCACGGGGTTGCCGGACACGCCCTCCGCATCGAGTTCGACCCGCTGCGGGTGACTCCGGTGCCCGTGCCCGAGGGGTGGCGGTGGGTGGTGGCGTCGTCGCTGGTGCGGGCCGAGAAGTCCGCGGGCGCGCGCGGTAGGTATAACGAGCGGGCGCGGCAGTGCCGGGAGGCGCTCAAGCTGGTGGGCAGTCGGGTCGGAGCAGCGGCCGGGGTCGGGCATGGTGGGGCGCCCCGAGCGGCGTCCGGCCACGACGGGTCGCGCCGGCGGACGGCGACGGGTCACGGCAGCCAGGCGACGGAGCACGCGGATGTCGGCGAGGGTGGTCCGTCGCGGAGGGCCGGCGAGCGCTCCGGTGGGCGCCCCCCGAGCTACCGGGACCTGGTCTCGATGGACGACCGGGACGCCCTCCTCGATCACGCCTGCCGCGTCCTCTCCCCCGTGCTGTTCCGCCGCTTCCGCCACGTCGTCACGGAGGGCCGCCGGGTGGCGCTCGCCGAGCGGGCCATGCGCGACGGCGACCTGCACCGCTTCGGCCACCTCATGGTGCGGTCCCACGAGAGCCTCCGCGACGACTACGAGGTGAGCACGGGCGAGCTGGACGCGATCGTCACAGTGGCCCTCGACGCGGGTGCGGCGGGCGCGCGCCTCACAGGCGCCGGCTTCGGTGGTTGCGCCGTCGCGCTGTGTGACGAGGCCACCGTCGCGCCCGTCATGGAGGCGTTAACCGCCCGGTTCTACCAGCCGCGCCTGGGCAGGCCACCCACCCGCGACATGATGTTCTCCGCGCAACCCAGCGGAGGGGCAGGGGTCCAGCACCTGTAGCTCGGTGTCCTGCCGGCGTGATCCAGTCAACCCGATGCCGTCGGGGCCGGTGTCGCGCCCTTCGCGTTTCAGCTGAAACGTCCCATCGAAGCCTACGGGGGCTTCACCAGCCGCAGAACCTGCGGATGCTCGACGTCGTTGGCGTCACGCCGCACCCCGAACACCTCATCGGCGCCCACCCGCATCAGCTCGAAGCGTGCCGGCGTGTCGACGATTCCGAGCCACGCCCCCGACGAGTCCAGCACGTACCACTCCTGCGGTTCGTTGCGCCGGGCGAGTCCGAGGTATTCTCCCGCCCACACATTTCCGTCGGCATCCACGATCATGCGCTGATAGCCCGGTTTCTCCGCGGGCTCGGGCAAGCGGGCCATGAAGTCGCGAATGAAGGGACTGGGATCGGGTCCCAGCCATTCCTCCCTTTCACGGTCCACTTCCGCGCGGGACACGGTCAGCTGAACTCCGGGAATTCTCGCGATCAGGCTCAGCTCTCCGCTTCGGCCGTCGACGATCGAGTACTCCAGCGCGTCGGCCGTGCCCATTGCGATTCGTCCTTCGCCGTCCGGCACTGCATGGGGCAACCGACCCATGATCGGGATGTCGTCCCCTTCGGTAATGATGAAGTTCTCGTATCCGGGAAGGCTGGTGACCGAGTCGCCCGACATCCGGTCCTCCGACAACCGAACGATGGTGACCGGAGGACGCCGGAGACCCGCGCGCCGCCTCTCCTCGTCCGCGGCGGGCGCCGGATCCAGCCCCCAGACCACGTCCGAGGGTACCGGGTGCCGAACCGGCGAGACGCCCTCCGGCAACCGGAACGAAGCGATCAGCCCCGATTCCAGGTCGAACTCCGCGCCGCTTCCCCCCGCCGTGCGGTCCAGTGCCACGAGTCGCCCGTCAGGCCTCAGCACGATGGTCCAGAGGGAGCGAAACTCGCCCGGTCCGTCGCCCGGCCCACCGAATGCACGGACGAATCGCCCCGTTGCATCGTAGACCCGGACCTGCTGGGACGCCCGGTCGGCAACGGCCAGATGCCCGGATCCCGCGCGGAGCACATCCCGCACGCGAAAGAAGGTGTGCATTTCGCCCGAGCCGGTCCCGGCCAGGTCGAGGACCGGTTGCTCCTCGATTTGCCATGCGTCACCCGCACCCCACAAGGACGCGACCGATTCGACGATCGTGACCCCGAGGCTGTCGCGCGACGTGCTCGTCGAGACGGGGGGCGCTTCGCAACCGGCAACCATCGCGGCCAGGGCCAGGATCGCCGTCGTCGTCCTCCGCTTCATCTCGGTGTCCATCCAGACGTGTAGCACCGAGCTCTGTGGTTTCGTTCCCGCCCGGGCCTCGCGTCGGCTATCGCCTGGCCCCCCTGATTCGTTCCGGCCTTCGCAGACGGCTACAGGGCTTTCGACCTTCGCGTCCGCGATTCGCGTTTCAGCGACCGGCTCCCCGGTCTCCGCGCGCGTCGGGGATTGCCGGTCCCCGGTTCCGGCGGGCCTCGCCGTACCTTCAGTCGGCGGCCGTGCCACTCCGCCTTGTATTCGAGTTGGCGCAGCAGTTCCGAGCTCGCGCCTTCGACTTCGATCTCGCGGGCTTCATGCACGACGCCGGTCGTGGCCTTGTGCTGCAGATCCGCCTGATGGTTCCGGACCTTGCGCGCCTGGTTGCGCATGAGAGCCAGGGTGCGCTTGCGGCCTTCGGACTTGAATTCGCATCGCTCCAGCCGCCGCTCGAGCCTTGCCAGGCGGCGTCTGGCGTTGCGGAGCGCCCTGCTCTCGCGGATCACGTGGACGGATTCCCCGTCGACCGACACCGTGATTTCGCGGCCGTGTTGTCGGACCGCGGCCTTGTCCGTTCTCGCCCTGGAAGGGGTGAGCGGCTCGCACTCGAACAGGCAGGAGAGCATCCACCGGTTTCCCGCGTCCAGCCAGACTCGTCCGGAGAGCAGACCGAGGGTCTTGCGTCCGGACGGTCCCGCGAGTCTCCCGGGGGGCAGCCTCCCGCCCTTCCAGCGCACCGAGCCGTACTTGGGCAGCCACACCCGGCTGCCCTCGATGCGGATGCCCTGGTTGCTGAAGTAGATGCCGGGCTCTCCCCCGATGGCCTTCAGCTGGGGGAACCCGCTGCGCCCACGTCGGCCGGGCTTGCTGAACCAGATGCGGAAGGCGCGGTCGAGATCGTCGGCGACGCGGTAGGTGGCGCTGGCGGGGAACCCCCTGTGCTCCGGCTGCCGCTTCCAGTCCCGCGCGAAGGCGCGCATCTCGGTCAGGGAGAGCCGCCGTCCGGATTCCCCGTACCTGAGTTGGGAGGCGACGAGCAGTTCATTGGAGAGCTCGCGCAGGCCGTTCCTGCATCGGTGCAGCGCCGCGTCCTGTGAGGGACTCGGATAGAGCCTGCAGCGCCAGCCGACGTAACGCCGGGAAGTCGATCCGGCCACGGTCACGATATCCGCTCGACGGCTGCCCGCGCGGGAACCGGATGGGATTTCCCGGGCCCGTTGCCGGCGTGGGGCTCCCACACCGAATCGACCCATTCGTTGAATCGCCGAACGACCTGCTCCGGATCCTCGGCCGCCGCGGTGAGCGTACAGCCAGCCAGCCGGTTGAAGTTCCTCTGCAGGGTGCGGCGCTGCAGTCCCGCCCGGTCGGCGATGGCGTTCCAGCCGTCCCGCGAGCGAGCGCGCACGGCCCAGAGGATGACCGCCCAGCTCAGAAATTCCTTCAGGCTGCACCGGAGGGGCATGTCCTCCCTCCAGTATTGCCTCAGCGTAGGAGGGGCCAGATCGACGCGGCGCGCCAGTCGGCCGACCGAGTTTGCCGGGATGAACGGGGCGTCCCCGACATCGTCGTGCAGGCCGCAGACCCGGCTGATGGTCTCCCGGAGTGAAGGTCTGAAGGAGTGATCGGAGAGCAGCTTCACGCCGAGCCGCCACATCGGACCCCGGTGCGTCCCCGCGAAGCCCTCCAGGACCTCGACGAGGCGGCTTTCCACTTCGTCCGCCCAGATGACCCGCACCCTGCCGGAACGGAGCGCTTGCAATCGTCGCACGCAGCCCACCGAGAGGCGCGCCACCACGACGCAAGGCGGACCCAGAAGCCCGAAGCCCGACCGCAGCCATGCGATCTCGGTATCGGAGCACGCGGTGATGCCGACGACCGCCGCCCGAGTGCTCACGGACGCCGCCACGAGTGCCCTTCTTGACCTCACTCGCTGGACGGCGACACCGCGGAGCACCCGCTCGAGTCGGTCTCCAAGATCGTCGTCCGTGCAATACAGAGAGTAGACAGTTCGTTCCGATTCCATCCGCCACGCCGTCCCTGGGAGCAGGATGCGCGAGCGACCATCGCGGCGACTTCCTTGCCCACTAGTGAGCCCGACAATACCAGTAGGGCAGAGTCACCATTTTGTCACGCCTATCAAATCATAGGCGCCTATCAAATAGCAGGGGCGCGAGCCGGGTAGCCGTCATCGTTTGTGTCCTTTCAAGTCCTCGTTATTGTCACTATGGCGACGGAAGGTGAGCCGGTATCTTGAGAGCCGGGTTTCTGATCACGGCATGCGACAAGCGGGAGGACAGTGTAGGTCAATATCGATGTATAACCATCGCTTTCGTCATATTCAGAAAACAGCGTTGATCCTCGATTATCCGAGGATTTTCACCGATGAGCCTGTGCCGTGGAGCAGAAGGATAGTCCGTAACTGCTTGAGAAATATGAAGGTTCCCAAACTGGCACCACCTTTGCTTATCCGAAGGCACGCGACTCTCTCCAGCCGCCTCAGGCCGGTATTCATTCCCATCACTCAGGAGATTCCATGAATCGACTCAGACTCTTCGCCACAGCTACGCTGATGGCCCTGGCCTTCACCGCCTGCGACGAGGGCACTCCACCGCCTGTGGAGCCGCCCCCGCCGCCCACTCCCGTGGGAACCATCTCCGGGACGGTGACGATTGAAGGCTCGGCCGCCAGCGGCATCACCGCCACCCTGTCGTCGGGTGCGACCACGACGACCGGGTCGGGTGGCAGCTTCGCCTTCTCGGGCGTGGAAGCCGGGACCTACACGGTCACCATCAGCGGCTTCCCCGAGGATGCGACGTTCGCCCAGGTGACGCAGTCCGCGACCATCGCGACCGATGGTCAGAACGTCCAACTCAACTTCGCCGGCGAGTACGTCCGCTCCTCCGCGGTGGTCGGCAACGTGGTTGCGGCAGACGCCATGATGAGCGGCGGCGACGGCCAGCCCGAGACGCTGGCGGGCGTGACGGTCACGCTCGGCGGCGAGCACGCCATGGGCGAGACCATGGAGACCGACATGAGCGGCGGCTTCGCCTTCACCGGGCTCCGCGCCGGGACCTACACGGTCACGATCTCGGACTTCCCCGAGGACGTCTCCTTCGAGACGGTGAGCCTCGAGATCGAGGTCGACGTGGGCGATGTCGGCCAGGCCGACTTCACGGGCCACTTCATCCGCACCTCGGCGGTCGAGGGCCAGGTGATCATCGAAGGCGAAGGGCTTGCCGGGGTGACGGTCACCCTGAGCGGCGGTCCGGCCGACGAGAGCTACACGATGATGACCGACGGCGATGGCATGTTCCGGTTCGAGGAACTTCGCCCCGGCGACTACAGGGTCGAGATCGCGGACTTCGACCGGCGCGATTACGAGTTCGCGGCCACGTCGCAGGACGTGAGCGTGGATCTCGACGAGACCGGCACGGTGTCGTTCACGGGCGTCCTGCTCCGCACCTCCGGCATCGCCGGCGGAGTGAGCGTCGAAGGCATGGGCCTCGGCGACATCGAGGTGACGCTGGCGGGCGGCGACCAGAGCCGCACGACGATGACCGACGCGGGCGGCCAGTACGCCTTCGCGGGCCTGGCGGCCGGCGACTACACGGTCTCGATCGCGGTCGAGAGCGACGCCTACGTGTTCGAGTCGATGAGCACGGACCTGACGCTGGGCGACGACGAGTCGGCGATCGTGAATTTCGAGGGCGCGCACGCGCGCACCGCGAGCGTCTCGGGCATGGTGTTCATCGACGAGGCGACCAAGAACGACATGTACGACGAGGGCGAGCATCCGGTGGCGCACGCCGGCATTCCGGTGGCGCTGGTGGGCCCGGGCGTCAACGAGCAGCGGCTTGGCGCCACGGACGAGACCGGTGCGTTCTCCTTCACGGGTCTGCGCGCCGGCCCCTACCAGCTGGTCGTGCTCATCAACGCCGATGTCGCCGCGGCGCTCGCGGCCGCCGACCTCGCGTACGGCGGACCGGGCGAAGGCTACTCCGTCGACCTCGGTGTCGGCGAGCCGGCTTCGCAGGCCATTCCGTTCGACATCACGCACACGACGGTCAACTTCACGGTCTCGCTGAGGAACGGCGACGACATGGGCGACGCGGTTCCCGGCGCCACAGTCACGCTCTACGGGACGGGCGACGGCATGGTCGGCAGCGGCACCACCGACGACGACGGCTCCGTCACGATCAAGGTCGCGCGCGCACGCACCGACGGGAACATGGTGACGGCCGGCGTATCGGCCGAAGGCTACGACTACGGTGAGGACGCCAGGACCGAAGTGTCCTGGGATCCGCAGATGTTTGCGACCGCGACCGGAAACTCCAACGACATCGTCAACCTGAACGTCGACGCATCCGTCAGCGGCGCCACTGTCACCACCGAGTACGGTGGCGGCGAGGCGCTCGCCGGCTGGGCGATCAGCGTCATGTCCGGCGACGAAGCGGTCGATGGCGCGCCGGAGATGCTGGACGACATGGGCAACGCGGCGTTCATGACTACCGTCGGAGCCGACGACCTGCCCGCGACCTTCACCGTCGCGCTCGCCGACGACCAGGACAACGCGCTGGACGGCGGCGAGAACTACTCGGCTCAGCCGGTCGAGTACACGCACACCGGCCTCATGCTGGCCGGCACGCAGGACGCCGGCATGCTCGAGGCGGCGTTCACGACCCAGACGCTCAAGGTCTACGTGCACCACGAACTCGACCAGGTCGAAGGCTACACCGGAAACATCATCGGCGGCGACGAGATGGACGGAAAGGGTGCCGATCGCAAGGTCGACGTCGAGGTCCGCTATATCGACGACAGCGGGCGCTCGCGCCCGTTCACGGCTGCGGACAGCATCAGCGAGCCGCGCAACAATGGTGACGGCGGTGCCTGGGTCTTCAACAACGTGCCGGCCGACATGAACGTGATCGCCCAGGCGTCGAAGGCCGACAACAACGACCAGAGCATCATGCTCCTCGATGAGGGCGGGCATGCCGATGAGCTGGCCGCCTACGCCGGCACGGAAACCAACGGAATCACTGGCGGCCACTTCGGAGCGCAGGGCGGCTACAGCCACACGGTTTCGCTATGCCCGCTACAGGCCACCAACCCGCAGGACCACGGCGATTGCTCGTCGTTCGCCTACGTGAGCACGCACTCGGTGACGGGCCTGATCTGGAAGAACCAGGTCCTCAGGAGCAGCGAGAGCGCCAACGATGACGGCTTCAAGATGGGTCCGGAGGATGATGGTGGACCCACGTTCGTACCCGGCATTTCGGTCAGCCTGAGCCCCGTCGAGGGCAAGAATCTCGCGGGTGACGAGGAGTCCGCCACCACCACGGAGAAGCCGGTCCGGGGGCCGGGTGAGACCTCCAAGGGCAATGAAGTGCTCGACGAGACTCACCAGTTCGCCTTCAACAACATCGCTGCCGGCGTCTACGAAGCCAGCGTGACGGACGGCTGGCGGGCGAGGATGGGTCCAAAGGGCGCCACCGCCATGGTCGGCAGCGCCTTCAGCCCGCTCGCAGGGGATGTTGAACTCGACATCACGCCGGCGACGACCACCGTCTACGGCTACGTGAGGGACGCGGAGGAATTCCCCGTTTCCGACGTGACCGTGAACGTGAACGGGGTTGAGGCGATGACCGACGCGCACGGCCGCTACATCGCGGAGTACGTGCCCAACGTGGCGAGCCGCAAGATCGGCAACGTGACGCACACGAACAGCGTCTTCGTTGAGACCGCCCATGAAGGAAGCGGGACGACGCGGGAGATCGTACCATTCGCTGCGAACGACCGTATCAACGTCGACGTCGATCTTTCGGGCGTAGGCGCGACCGCCTCGATCAGCGGTACGGTCACCGCATCCGGCAGCGGTGCGCCGATCGCCGGTGCCGAGATCATGGTGGACGGCGCGGCCCCGACCAACGCAGCCACGACCGGTGCGAACGCGGGCAAGCTCGTGACGGGCGCCGACGGCACCTACACCGCGACCATCACGGCCAAGGACCTGGGCGAGAGTGCCGCGGTGACCGTGTCGAAGGACGGCATGAGCTTCGCGCCTGCGGAACTGTCCGTGCCGGCCCACGCCGGATCGGCGGTCTCGGGTATCAACTTCACCGGCTTCCTGCACGCGACGATTTCGGGCAGGGTGCGCGGTCCGGACAACACCGCAATGGGTGGCGTTACGGTCACGGCCACGAACGTGGTTCCGGGCGCAGCCGGGGACGATGTCTCCAGCGCCAGCAATGCCAGAGGCACCTTCGTGCTCAGCGTACCGTTCGGCACCTATGACATCGAAGCGTCGGCGGCGAACCACGTCTTCGGCTACCCGAACGACAACCAGAGGGTGAGCGTCGCTCCGGGTCAGGCTTATGACTTCGGTACGATCAGGGCGATGACTGCTGGCGCCCGGGACGTCAGAGCGGCGCGGATGCGCGTTGACGACGACGACGCCACCGACGATGTCGATGAGTCCACGAGGGCCTGGGCTACCACCATCTCGGTCATGTACACGGCCAACGCCGAGCACACGCCTGATGGGTATAACGACGCCACGTACACGATCCAGACCTCCGTGGATGATGGTGATACCTGGACGGATGTCATCTCGCCAACCCAGGTGCAGGCTGGTACTCCACTCGAGGACGTGCCGGGCAGCTTCACGATCCCGAATCCGAGCGATGGCGAGTTCATGGTTCGGGTCATTGCCAACGCTGAAGAGACCACGCCTTCGACCCCAGCTGTCCCGTACGCCGACACTTCGGCTGCGGTCACGGTTGACGAAATCGATCCGTCGGCCAGCGGTGTGGCCGCCGTACGGGACGACGACGACATCGAGGTCAGCTGGAACGCTGTGACGAATGGCAACTCACAGTTCCGGATTCTGGTAGAGGTCGACGCCGCGTCCGCAGGCAACACTGTATGGCTCGTCGCCGCTGGTGGAACACCTGCCACTCTCGGCAGCGACACCAGGGCCTGGACCCTCCCGGTCGCTGACGGCTTCACCGCAACCTGGAGCACGCTCGGTGGGGTATCGGTTCCGATCACTGAAGCCGACCTCAACAAGGCCATCAAGGTACGCGTCGACGCGCGGCAGGAGGGTGTTGACGAGGGCGAGGACGGCAACACCGACACCTGGACCGAGGAGCGCCAGGGTACCGTGGTATCCGTCGATGCGAAGCCATCGAGCTAACAACCTTCAACACCATCGGCCTGGCTGACTCGCCACCAGCCAGGCTGATGGTCGCAGGACCGCTCACCCCCCGTCCGGGATTCCGGGCGGGGGGTGACGCTCGTTTACCAACGCGGAGACGACACGATGATTCCGAACCAGCCTGGCCTTCCTGCCCGTTCCCTCCGGGCCGCCGCAGTGGTCTGCGCCTTCCTGCTTCCTTCTGCGGGCGCGCGGGCTGAGGAGCCGCCGCCGGGCGGGTCGAGCGAGGTGGTCCCATCGGCCGCGGAACCCCCGGCGGCGGCGAGTGACGTGGCCGTCCCCCCCAGGACCTCGATTTCATGGAGCTGGATCAGCCCGCCCAGACAGGACAGTGCGCAGCTCACCATCCTTTTCTCACGGCCCGTGAAAGGCTTCACGGCCGACGCCCTCAACATCACCTGCCCGTATCCGAATACGGGATGTGCGGAGGCCGTTCCACCGGGCAGCGACTCCGGCAGAAGATTTTCCGTCACGCTGAGGATGCCGGAGGCCTATAGTGGTCGCGTGTTCGTCCACATCCCTGCGAACGTAGCGCGGGACAGCGCCTCGGGGGACGGGAATCTTGCGTCGAATTCCCTCGACATCCCCGTGGACACGAAGGGCCCCGAAGTCTCCGACGCGAAGGTCAACGGCGACGAAGTCATCATCGCCTTCGACGAAGACCTCGATGAAGGTTTCATCCCCTCGGCCAGCGACTTCCAGGTATCCTTCCTCAGGGGCAACGCGTATAACGTCAAGACCGTGTCCGGGGTTGAAGTGGCCACCCGCGATGTGTTCCTGCTTCTGGCCAGCCCCGTCGACACGGTCGACGCGGTTCGGGTGTTCTACGACGACCGCGGCACCAACGCGCTTCGGGACCTGGTCGGTAATCTCGCGTTCGGTTTCGACAGGCAGGTCAGAAACGTCACCGGGGAGGCGCGCACCGGGGTTCCCGGAGAGCCGCGCAACCTCACTGCGGTGGCCGACGGCCCTGACGCGATCGGGCTTGAGTGGGATGAGCCGAGTTCGAATGGCGGGCGCGAGATTACCGGATACCTGATCGAGGTGTCGGCGGACGGGGGTGATTCCTGGGACCCTCTGGAGCGCCGGCATCCGGACACCGTCTACCGCCACACGCACCTCGCCGGGGGTGTCACGCGCCACTACAGGGTGTCGGCGATCAACTTCAACGGGACGGGAGATCCCTCGAACGTCGCCTTCGTCACCACGGAGGTTGTCCTGCCGGACGCGCCCCGGTCGTTTACGGCGCAGGCCCGGGGGGACTCGGCCATCGGGTTGAGTTGGCGCGCCCCCTCCTCCAGCGGCTCGGGGCGGATCACCGGCTACCGCATCGGATCGCGCACCGAAACCGGCGACTGGCGGCACCTGGCCGACACCAACGCCGTGACCACGACCTACTTTCACGGTGGCCTCAGGCCCAACACCACCCGCTACTACCGCGTCGCGGCAAGGAGCGCGGCGGGCGTGGGCCCGTGGTCGAGTACCGCCCGGGAGACCACCGAGACCTCCGCTCCGAGCGCGCCCGCAGGACTCAGGGTGGTTCCGGGCGCGACGAGAACCGACCAGCTTCTCCTTACCTGGTCGGTCCCGGCGGACGACGGCGGCAGCCCGATTACCGGCTATCGCATCGAGAGGTCCGCCAACGGAGTCGGCGGCTGGGTTATCCACGTGGCCAGCACCGGCAGCACGGCCACCATCTACACCGACAGCAATCTCGGTCCCGCCACCACCTGGTTCTATCGCGTGTCCGCGATCAACGGCCCGGCGAGGGCAGGACCCCCCTCCAACGTGGCCGAAGGCACCACCGATGCAGCGCCTCCCGGGCGGCCGCAGAACGTGCGTGCGCGCGCGACCGGGCCGAGCGGCATCCTCCTCGTCTGGGATGCGCCGGAAGCCGACGGAGGGGCGCGCATCACCGGCTACGGCATCCGGGTGCTCGGGCCACCCCACGACGACTGGACCATCGCCGAGCGAAACACCGGGACGACGACGACCACGTTCAGGCACACCGGACTCCAGCCGGTGACCCGGTACCAGTACCAGGTCAGGGCCATCAACCGCGAAGGCGAGGGAGAGTGGTCGCCGCGCACCTCGGAGCTCCCGGCGTCGGCTGTTACGCACGTCGATACCGCCGGAGCCCCGACCGGGCTGACGGCGCGGGCGGTGGGCACGTCGCGCATCGACCTCTCGTGGAACGCGCCCCGCTACACGGGCGGTGTTTCGATCATCGGCTACCATATCGAGGCTTCCGACGACGAGGGCGCGACCTGGAACATCATCCGCCGCAACACGAACTCGACGACGACGACGTTCTCCGACGTGACCCTGCGGCCCGCGACCACGCGGCACTACCGGGTCGCGGCGAGAAACCTCGCGGGCCCGGGGCCTTACTCGAACACGGCGCGTGCGACCACCGACGCGACCCTGCCGGGGGTGCCGCGGCGTCTCAGCGCCGAGGCGGCCGGGACCTCGCAGATCAACCTTTCCTGGCAGGCGCCCTCCGACGACGGGGGCGCGCGCATCACCGGCTACCGCATCGAGGTGTCGGCAGACGGGGGCAGGAGCTGGGAGGACCTGGTGGCCAACACGCGCACCACGGCCACCGTCCATACGCACAGCCGGCTCGCGCCGGCCTCGACGCGCCACTACCGCGTCTCGGCGATCAACCGGATCGGCGCGGGCGATGCGTCGCGGGTCGCGGGCTCCACGACCGACGCGACCGTGCCCGACGCGCCCACGGGGCTGGTCGCGACCGCGGTCACGCCCACGCAGATCGACCTTGCCTGGGTCGCGCCCGCCGACAATGGCGGCGCCCCCATCACGGGCTATCGCATCGAGGTCTCGGAGACCGGAGCCGCGTGGACGGATCTGGTGGCCAACACCGATTCCAGGGGCAGCGCCTTCTCGCACACCGGCCTGCTGCCGGGGAGCGTGCGCCACTACCGGGTGTCGGCCATCAACCGGGCCGGCACCGGCGCCGCGTCGGCGAGCGCAACGGCGGCGACCGACGATCCCATGCAGCGCGCGGGACGGCTGAACACCCGCGTCCTGCCGCATGTGGCGGCAGCGATGACGTCGAGCACGGTTTCGGCGATCGCAAGCCGCGTCGACGTTGTGGCCACCGGGATGGGCATGGAGCGGCGCGCGGAGACGAACGGGCTCTCGTCGATGGCCGCGAGCCTGTCCGCGCCGGGCGCGGGCGGACTCGGCCTCGCCCAGGGCGACCAGGCCGGTCTGGCCGCACTCTTCGGCGGCACCTCCTTTACGATGCCCTTCGGCGCCACGGATGCGCCGCAGCAATCCGCCACGGGGACCCAGCTGGCGAGCTGGGGCGCGGGCGAGTACCACCACCTCGGCGAACCCGGCGCGAGCGGCGTCGACTGGAAGGGCAACATGGTGAGCGGCCACGTCGGCGTGGACGTGCGCGTCGGGCCGGACATCCTGGCGGGCGTCGCGGGCTCGCACTCCTCAGGCAGCTTCGACTTCACCGACAGGACCGGCGCCAGCGCGGTGAAGGGCACTTACGGGGCCACCATGACCAGCGTGCATCCCTACCTGGCCTGGTTCTCCGGCGCGCGCGGCACCTCGGTTTGGGGTTCGGCCGGGCTCGGACGGGGCGACATCGAAGTGGACGACGTACGGGAAGGGCTCCGCACCAGCCCCGCCGGCATGCTGACGGGAGCGGGGGGTGCCAGCTACCAGTTGTTCTCGAGCGGCCTGAGCGGTATCCGCGTAAAGGCCGAGGGCTGGTACGGCCGGGTCAAGGTCGACGGCTCCGAGCGGATCGAGGCGGTGACGCTCGATATGCAGCGCGGCAAGCTGGCTCTCGAGTTGGCACAGGGCTTCCGCTCCGACACCGGGCACGAGATGGCGTTCCTGCTCGAAGGCGGGATGCGCTACGACAACGGCGACGGTGTGAACGGCGCGAGCGCGGAAGTCGGCGGTGGGCTCCGCTACACGAACTCCAGTCTGGGGCTGACGGCGGAGGGCCGCGGACGGTTCGTCATCTCTGGGCACGACGGCTACGAGGAATGGGGCTTGGGCGGCACGCTGATGTTCGATCCGGCGGCCCGGGGCCAGGGACTCTCGATCCGGGTGGCGCCTTCGTACGGCGACCACATGAGCGGGGTGAGCCAGCTGTGGGAGCGCGGGGTGTCCGACGCGATGGGCGGCCATGGCCCGGGCATGGGTCCCAACGTGGACGGCGAGGTGGCCTACGGCATCGCCGGCCTGAAGGGGACGCCCTACAGCGGCTTCTACCTCGGCCAGGGCGGCGTGCGCGCCTTCTCGAGCGGCGTGCGCTACGATCTGGGCTCGGGCGTCGGACTGCGCCTCGAGGGCACGCGGCGCGAGAGCGGGCTCAGTGGGGCGCAACACTCGGTGCGCGTCCGCGGAAGAATCAAGTTGCCGTAGGACGGACCGGTCCCGGTGCATCGCTCCCGGTGCTTGTGTGCTTCGATCGCGGGCCGCATCCTGTTCATTCCCGAGGCCATGGTCGCGGGTGAGACCCGGTATGAACGATCGTCACACGATTTGCGGAGGATCTCCCATGAGCACACGAAAGCAGGCGAGCGATTTTCCCCAGGAGGTGCTGGCCCTCTTCGATGGCTACGTCCACGGGTTCATTCGGCGCCGGGACTTCCTGGAGGGGGCCGGCAAGGTGCTGGGCGGCGGCGCGGCGGCCCTGGCGGTCCTCGAGGCGCTTCGTCCCAACTACGCGTGGGCGCGGCAGGTGGCGACCGACGACGCCCGGATCCGGCAGGAGTACGTCACCTACCCTTCACCGGACGGCTCGGGGACCATGCGTGGCTACATGACCGTGCCCGCCGGCGCGACGGAGCCCATGCCCGCCATCCTCGTCATCCACGAGAATCGCGGCCTCAACCCCTACATCGAAGACGTCGTCCGCAGGTTCGCCGCGGCCGATTTCGTGGCGCTGGGGCCGGACGCGCTCACCCCCCTGGGCGGCTATCCCGGCAACGACGACGAGGGCCGGGAGATGCAGCGGCAACTCGACAGGGACGTGATGATGGAGGACTGGTTGGCCGCGTTCCGGTTCCTGCGGGACCACGACGCGACCACCGGGCGAGTCGGGGCCGTCGGCTTCTGCTACGGCGGCGGAGTGGTGAATCAGCTTGCGGTCCGGCTTCCCGATCTGGCCGCCGGCGTGCCGTTCTACGGATCGGCGCCGGCGCTGGAGGACGTGCCCTCGATACAGGCGCCCCTCATGATCCAGCTCGCAGGCCTGGACGAGCGCATCAACGCCGCCTACCCGGCCTACCAGGAAGCGCTCGAGGCAAACGGGAAGGAGTTCGCGGTCCACGTCTATGACGGCGCGAACCACGGCTTCCACAACGACACCACGCCACGTTACGATCAGGAGGCCGCCAGCCTCGCGCAGGAGCGGACCATCGCGTTCTTCAACGAGCACCTGCGCGGCTGAGCCCGATTCCGCCAGACATCGGAGCCGCTGCATCCCGTCGAGACTCGTCGGGGTCAGCCGTTGCGCGTAAGTCTCGGCACGTTGAGCGGGCTCGCCTCCAGCACCCGGCCCCAGATCCTCCGGCCCACCGCGTCGGCTTCCCGGAGGATGGCGCCGGCGTCCATGGTGAGGACTTCGCGGTCGCGCATGACAAAGCGGCCGTCCACCATGACCGACTCGATGTCGCCCGGGTGGCCGCAGTGGACCAGCGCGGAGATGATGCGTCCTGCGGGCACGAGGTGGGGCCGCAGCGTGTCGACCACGATGAGGTCGGCCTTCTTCCCGACTTCCAGCGTCCCGAGGGCGTCCGGCTGCTGCACCGCCAGCGCTCCGCCCTGCGTCGCATCCGCCAGGATGTCCTCCGGCTGAGGCTGAAGGCCGGGCACCTCGTCCCCGTCGCGATTGCGCCGGATCCGCTCGGTCAGCAGAGCCGTGCGCATCACCTCGAAGACATCGTTGGTGTTGTTGTCGGTGCCGAGCGCGATGGGGCAGCCGGCCGTGCGCAGCTCCGGAATCGGCGGGCTGATGCCGCGGTTGGCCGCCATCCCCGCCTGGTGCGAGATGATGGTGCCGGAGCTCCCCAGCAGCGCGATTTCCTCGTGGTTGACGTAACGCGCGTGCGCGGCGAACAGCCGGGGGCCGAGGAAGTCGTGCCGGTCCAGGTACTCGGACGGGCGCAGGCCGTGGTGCATGACCATGAACTCGTACTCGGCGCGGCTCTGGTTCAGGTGGATCGTGTAGCCCAGATCGTTCGTCTCGGCGAAGTCGCGCACCGCCCGCAGCAGCTCGGGTGACGAAGTCTCGACGAGCGAGGCCGCCGGAAACACCGTGATGCGGCCGTTTCGCGCGCCGTGCCAGCTGCTGAACAGGTCGTTGATGCGCTGCATGCCCTCATCCCGGAGCCTCTCCGAAAACCGGGGCGTTTCGCTGACCGTCCGCGCCATCGCCTGAGTGGACATCGGGCCGGGAACGTTCTCCGCGTCCCGGATCCCCTCGGCGAGGACGCAGCGGAGCCCCGAATCGGCCAGCACCCCGGCCTGGCGCTGGACGTTCCCCGTGTACTCGACGATGGTCGTCGTCCCGGTGGTAATGGCCTCGAGCGCGGCGACCTGCACCATGAGGTTGCCCTCCTCACCCTCGAGGAGGCTCGCGGGCGAGATGGCCAGGTTGGCGGTGTTCGGGAAGCCGAAGTCCTCGTTGAATCCGCGCGCGACGACCGCCCGCATGTGGGCGTGACAGTTGATGAGGCCGGGGAAGAGCGCCTTGCCGCGTCCGTCGTAGGTCTCGGCCCCGGGATACCGCTCCAGCACCTCGTCGGTGGGACCGATGGCCGCGATGAGGTTGCCCTCGACCGCGAGCGCCACGTCGTCCTGGACGGTGTCCGGGTTCGCGACGGTGGTGTTCGTGAAGACCACGGTGCTCGCCTGCTGGACCGGCGTCCCACCCGACCGCACCGCCGCCCGAAGAGGGTCGCGCTCGAGCAGGAGCGCCGCCGTGCCGGCTCCGGCGCCGGCGAGCCACTCGCGGCGGGTGAGGTCGCCGGGGTTGCGGGGGTGGTCCGGGTCGCGGGTCTTGTCGTCCGGTCGGCGGGAGTTTTGTGGCTTCATGGTACTGGTGTCTACTGGGGATATAGTGACAACTTCACTGTTGATATAGTGGCGAATCAGTGTTGAGATCCTTTTGGCGATCATCCGCCGGAGTCCATGGGGTGACGCGGACGTTCAGCCAGTCGCCGCCCCGGGTCGCGCTCGCTTCCGGCTGCGCCGGTGAGGACGAGGTGTGACCGGAGACGAAGAGCCAGCGGCCATCCTCCTTGAGGAGCACGATCGTCATCGCCCCCGAGAAGGAGAAGCCAGCCCCGCCGTCCATCCCGATTTCCTGCACGAAGTGGCACGACGCCACCGCTGCCTCCGGGCCAAGCGCGGTCACGGTGAGGTCCGACAAAGTGAGGGTCGCCGACGACGCCATCTGTGCCAATCCGGCCAGCGACTCGCGCGACTCGCGGGCGGACCGGTACCTGATCACGCCCTCTTCAAGCCAGACAAAGTCGCCCGCGGCCGAGTAGAAGGTGCCTGCCGAGTCGACGTCCAGGGCATTTACCGCATCCACGTAAGCTTCAATGGCGGCCCGGGCCTCGCGGGTGGTGGCGGCAAGGGCCTCCGGGGACGGAGCGTAGCTCTCGCACCCGAGGGACAGGAAGGGCAACGCAACCGGAACCAGAGCTCGCAACGCGTATTCGCGGATGGACATGGGTTGAGGATAAGCCGGGAAGCGAGTAGCTGGCCAGCGTGGGCGCAAGTCGCCCCCGGGATGGGCTTCGCCCGGGCTTACCTCCAGCTACCGATTCGTGACCTCCGCCATCGAAATGCTCCCCCCGGGCGTCAGGCCGCTGGGCACCCGCGCCGGGATCGTGCGGTCGAAGTCGGGATCGGTGAGCGCTTCCAGGAAGGCGATGATGTCCTCCTGCTCCTGCACGGTCATGTCGTCCACGCCGCGGAAGCGGCCGGAGAGCCTCCCGGGCGTGGCCGGAGCGTCGTCCCTGCGGTCGTCGTCGCCGCGCCGCCGCCGCCGGTTGGAGACGTTGGGGTTCTCGGAGCGCCCGCGGTCGTAGAAGGCGAGGACCTCCTCCAGCGTGCCCAGCATGCCGTTGTGCATGTAGGGCGCGGTGACGGCGACGTTGCGGAGGGTCGGGGTTCGGAAGCGGAAGCGTCCGTCGCCGGCGTCCGGCTCGGCCAGGAGCGGGTTCTCGGCCACCCCCTCGGCGTGCATGTTGAAGTCGGAAAGCATCGGGCCCCGGTGACAGTCCGAGCAGTCGGCCTCGTTGAACTCGTCCAGGCCGCGGCGCTGCTGGACGGTGAGCGCGTCCTCATCCCCCGCCAGGAACCGGTCGAAGGGGCTGTTGCGCGCGACCAGAGTGCGCTCGAAGGCCGCGATGGCGCCCGCGATCTGCGTGGCGTCGATGGAGGTCTCCTCGCCGTACACCTCCCGGAACAGGCTTACGTACTCGGGGATCGCCCGCAGCCGGGCCACGACCGAGTCGACCGCGACCTCCTCGGAGTAGGCGTCGCCCCGCATCTCCTCGCGGATGGTGAGCGGGAGCAGCGCCTGCGTCTCCAGGCTCCGCGCCCGGCGATCCCAGAACATGGGAGCTCGCTCGGAATTGACGGTCTCGAGGTCCGCGGGCAGCGGCGTAAAGCGCGGCCCGCCGCGCCGCCGCCTGCGCTGCCTGTCGAGCCCGTTGTACGCGACGTTGAGCAGGGTGGGGGAGTTGCGCTGCGCGACCGGAATCGCGCCGTCGCTCAGGTCGACCCGGTCCGGACCGAGGCCCACCGCTCCCGGACCCAGCGACAGCGCGCGCCCGTCGGCGTATGCGAAGTCGGGGTGATGACAGGTGGCGCAGGATACGTCCATGGGACCCGACAGAACCGGATCCCAGAACAGCAGCCGCCCCAGCTCCTCCTGCGGGTTGCCGGCCGAAGGGGGTGTTGCGCCGGTGGTCAGGACGGCGGCCGCCGCCATCCCGAGGAAACAGGCGACGGCGAGGGTTCTCGGCCGGCGCCGAGAGAGCCGAGGGGAGTGGAACCAGTTCATCGAATCCTCCAGCCGTGATGCGAGCGCGCTCCTACATCAGGGACACACAACGCGCGGCCGGCGTTTATGCTTCAACCACCCTCGCTACCGCCGGAAGAGGTAGCTCAGCTTCATGAAGAACCGGTCCTCGCCCCGCACCATGCGCTGGAACCGGAAGGCGTCGGGGTCATCCACGGCCGCGCCGTAGCCGAGAAAGACGACGGTTCCGGGGGTCGGGCGGTACGAGAGCAGGACGTCCCCGGTGAACCGGTTGTCCTCGGTAGCGCGCGAGGGCATCCATCCGCCCGTGCCCGGGTCCCGGAGGAAGATGGGCTCGTCGGTGTCGCCGGCCCGGAGCGCGTCCCGCTCGAGGGAGTCGTACTGGCCCACCAGGCGCACGAAGAGGAAGCGCGAGATCTGGTACTCGAGCGAGAGCCGGGGAATCCGCTGGATCGACATGTTCGACCCGTCCGAGCGGCGGTCGAGGGTGAGCTGGTTGTAGAGGAAGTTGAGGCGGAACTGGTCCGTGGGGCGCCAGTTGACCGTCATGTTGGGGCGGAAGAGCCAGACGCCGCGCGCCTCGGCGAAGCCCACGTCCTGCCACACGTTCACGCCGACTCTGGCCGAGAACGAGGAGAACTCGGGCGTGGTCACGTTGGTGATCCACCCGCGCACGTCGGTGATGCGGTCCGGGGCGTCCCAGAACACCGTGTCGGCGCCCGCCGGCCCCGGCCGGACCACCCCGTAGTCGGCGTACCACTCGGGCTTGAAGGCGTAGCTCTCCCATCCGTGGCTCACGCGCATCGACCATCCGCCGCGAAGCTGGAATGTGCTCGACAGGAAGGTCTTGGTCTCCTCCGGCGCGTCGCTGCCGAACCCGTGGTATCCCCACCAGCCCATCGTGCTGAATCCCGGTGTCCAGCGCTCGATGACGGCGCCCGGGCCCCCGTAGAAGTTGACGCTGTTGCTGGTCCGGGTGTGGATGACGCCGGGGCGGTTGACGAAGCCGGCCTGGGTTTCGAAGTCGGAATGGATGCCGGTGATGCGATAGTCGAGCACCAGGCGGCGTCCGGTGCGCTGGAAGACCGCCTCCCAGATGGGCGCCCCGGTGGTCGTTCCCGCCGCCCGGGTGAAGCTCGCGCCCCCCTGCAGGGACATCGTGTAGACGCCCCCGAAGACGAGGCGGGTGTCGGCCGCCGCCACCCGGTTGAAGTCGCCGCCCAGGATGCGGTCCGTGTAGACCATTCCGACCGTGGACTGCCCGCCGACGTCGCGCTGCAGCCGAAGCGCGTTGAACCAGGGGTTCGAGTCCACGCCGCCGCTGTTCGGGACGGCCCCGTCGATGCCGGAGAGCAGGCCGATGTTCACGCCGGCCACTTTCCCGGTCAGCTTGACCCCCGTCAACGGATTCTGCAGCCGGCGCGTGTAGATGAGCCGGTTGGGAGCGTCGAAGCGATCGATGCCCTCGAGGAAGAAGGGGCGCTTTTCGGGGAAGAAGAGGGCGAAGCGCTCGTTGCTCGAGACCTGCCCCACATCCGCCTCGACGTGGGAGAAGTCGGGGTTCACGGTGGCGTCCAGGGTGAGGTTGGCGCTTACGCCCCAGCGCAGGTTGCCCCCCATCTCCGCGTCCGAGCCGTAGCTCCAGGCGTCGCTCGCGTCGGGCGCGCCGTTCAGCGCCGCCGTCACCGCCGGCGTGAAGTCGACCACCATGCCCCGGGTGAGGTCGCGCAGATCCAACAGCCGCCCCGACTGGGCGAGGAACGAGGCGGCGCCCCGCCGGGCTGGCGTCCAGGTGTCGGTGTACCCCGAGTGCTGCACCTTGCGGATGACGTTGATGCCCCAGCTCTGCACGTCGGACGCCTGGTAGCTGATGCTCTGGAAGGGGATGTGGATCTCGACCTCGTAGCCGTAGTCGGTGAGCCTGCCCCTCGAGTCGAAGACGTAGTCCGGCGTGAGGTTGGTCTCGCTCACCTCCACGCCCCGGCTCGCCCGGCCCTGCTCGCCCTCGGTTCGGTTGCCGTCCTGCTGGATGCCGAACGGGTTGACGCCGAAGAGGAAGGCCTGGCGCCGGTCGTCGAAGGTGTCGAGCAGCAGCTGGACGTAGTCGTCGCCCTCGATCCGGTCCCGGTCGGCGAGCGTGGCGTTGACCGATCCCGAGGCGTCGAAGGCCCTGATGCCGAAGTAGATGCCCGTCGGCGAGTACCAGACCAGGACCTGGGTGGTGTCGGCGGCCGGCCTTTGGTCCACGGGTTCGTACTGGGAGAAGCCCGTGAGCACCGAGGCGGCGAGCCACGCGGGCTCGTCCAGGAACCCGTCGATGTCGGCGTCCTGCTCCAGGCGCGGCACTGCAACCTCGGTCTCGTCGCGGATGCCCGCATACGCCGATGCCTGCGCTTCCTGCAGTGCTGGCGCGGCGCTGAGCACGCTCAGGAGGATGGGCAGCATCGCGTCCCCGGCTGGTGTGACAAGCGCATCCCGGCGCGCTCTCCGCGTCCCGACACGCCTTCCGAACAAGTATAGCGTGCGCCTGCGCGGCACGACATCCAAAACCTCTTGACGTGGGGCCTTCGCTCACCCCATAATACGGGTTTTCCGAGGTTTTCCGAGGCTCGACCAGCCGGCCCTCCCGGTTCCTCAGGTCGTCGCCTCGCCAGCAGTAAGGAGGGCTCCATGTCAGGTGTACGGAGACTTGTCCTCGCAGTGCTTGCGGGTGCCTTCGCGGTCCTGCCCGCCAACGCGCAGGAACCCGTCAGCAGCTTCTCTCTCTCCGCCCACGGCGGACTCATCAACAACCCCGCGGGCTACGACGCCGATCGTTCGGTGTCCTTCGGGATGGGCGTCCGCTTCGGCGCCGGGGCGACGCTTCAGCTCTACGAGCGCATCTCGATCCGCGGGGACGTCAGCCTCACCTCCAAGTCCGGGACCGACAATACCGGGGGCATCAACGAGTCGGTCGATCTGGGGCGGCAGTACTACGGCGGGGGCGTCGAGGTCCTGCTCATGACCGACGGCAACATGGAACCGTACGTGTTCGGAGGCGGCGGACTGGTGGTCGTGGACCGGCAGGGCGAAGCCACGAACAGCTACGCGTACGACGTCACCGAGTTCACGGGCGTCTTCGGCGCGGGCGTGCGGATTCTCCTCGAATCCAACGCCTTCGTCTTCGCGGACGTCACGAGCTGGACCTACCAGAACCACGTCGTGGACGAATCACAGATGGACGCGTCGTTCAGCGTGGGATTCGGCTACCGCTGGGGCGGTTAGCCGGAAGGGACCCGGTGTGCGGAGGGCCCACGGGCTCCCGGCAGCGTGTCGGCGGCGGGACAGCCAATGCTCGAATCCGATCAGCAATTCCAAGGGCAGTACCTTGCAAGGAGGACTACGATGAATCGCTTTAACGTATGGACCGTGCCACTCGCCTTTCTGGCGCTGGCCCTGCTGGCGGCCCCGTCGCTGCTCCGGGCGCAGACCGGCAGCATCACCGGCCTGGTCACGGACGCGGCGACCCTGGCTCCCCTCGACGCCGTCCAGGTGTCCATCGTGGGCCAGGGCACGGGGGCCGCGACCAACGCGGAGGGCCGCTACCTCATCACCGGCGTGCCGGTCGGCGAGGTCACCATCCAGGCCGGGCGGCTCGGCTACGCGACCCAGACCGCGGTGGTCACCGTCACCGCCGATGCCGCGGCCGTCGCCGACTTCGCGCTCGAGAGCGAAGCCCTGCTGCTGGAGGAAGTGGTGGTCACCGCGCTCGGCATCACCCGCGCGGAGCGAAGCCTCGGCTACTCGGTGCAGGGCATCGACGGCGACGAACTGGCCGAGGTCCGCGACAACAACGTGATCAGCAGCCTGACCGGCAAGGTGGCGGGCCTCAGGGTGACGCCGCCCGCGGTCCTGGGCGGCACCGCGAAGATGGTCCTGCGGGGGATCGCCTCGATCTCCGGGAACAACGAGCCGCTCATCGTGGTGGACGGGGTACCCATCGACAACAGCCGGCGCGAGACGGCCGCGAACGGCGGCACCCGGGGCGCGGTCGTGCGCAACCGGAGCGGCATCGACTACGGCAACATGGCCCAGGACATCGACCCCTCGAACATCGAGTCGGTGACGGTGCTCCGGGGCGCGAACGCGGCGGCGCTCTACGGCTCGCGCGCCTCCAACGGCGTGGTGGAGATCGTCACCAAGTCGGGCAGGGGCGCGATCGGCCGCACGACCATCACGGCGAGCAGCAACTTCGTCGTCGAGTCCCCGCTTCGCATGGTCAAGTACCAGAACATCTATGGCGGCGGCGCCACCGACGACGGCTACAACTGGGTCGACGGCAGAGGCGGCGGCGAGAACGACGGCGTGGACGAGAGCTGGGGCCCGCCCCTCGACGGGCGCCTCTATCCCCAGTGGTGGTCGGGCGGCGTCGCCCAGCCCTGGCTTCCCTCTCCGATGAACGTGCGCGAGTACTTCCAGACCGGGAACAACCTCACCACCAACTTCGCCATCTCCCACGCCACCGAGCGTTCCAACGTGCGTTTCTCGGCGTTGCGCCTGGACGCAACCGGGATGGCCCCCCGGAACGAAATGGAACGCACCCAGCTGGCCCTCAACGCCGGCGTGCAGGTGACCGACCGGTTCGACGTTGACGGCTCGTTCCAGTACACGCAGACGCAGGGGCACAACCGCCCGGCGCCGGGGAACGGGTCCTATTACGCCATCCACATCTTCAACTGGTTCCAGCGCCAGGTCGACGCCAAGCGCATGCAGCGCGCCAACGAGGAGTGGGATCCGAATTCCGGCGTACTGACCCCCAACTGGAACCACAACTACCACGACAACGTGTACTGGGTCCAGAACTACCGGAGCAACGACGACCGGCGCAACCGCGTCCTCGGCCAGGTCACCGGCAACTACAAGCTGGCGGGCGAGTGGCTCAACGCGCGCGTGCGCCTGGGGACGGACTGGTTCGAGCAGTCCAACAAGGAGGTCTACCCGTTCTACTCCCAGGACACCCCTGAGGGAGGCTTCGTGGAGGCCGCCTCGTTCCACCAGGAGACCAACATCGAGGCGCTGGTCACGGCGAACCGGCAGCTGACCACCGATTTCTCGCTCAACGTCAGCGGCGGCGCGAACATGCGGCGCAACGACTTCGATCTGCAGGAGGCGGGAAGCCGCAAGCTCAACGTTCCGGGCATCTACAACGTGAGCAATTCCGCGGCTCCACCGCTCCTGAACTACGTCATCCAGAAGAAGCACGTGAACAGCCTCTACGGCCTGTTCACCGTCGGGTACCGGGACTTCGCCTTCATCGACGTCACGGCCCGCAACGACTGGTCCTCGACGCTGCCCGAGGACAACCGGTCGTACTTCTATCCGTCCTACTCGGGCAGCCTCGTGTTCACCGACGCGCTGCAGATCGACTCCGACTTCCTCACCTACGGGAAGCTGCGCGCGAGCTGGGCGAAGGTCGGCAACGACGCCGATCCGTATCAGCTCACCTCGGTCTATTCCGAGGTCGACAAGTTCGGGAACATCCCCGGCTATACGACCAGCAACACGATTCCCAACGCCGACCTCAGGCCCGAGGAGACCCGGTCGTGGGAGATCGGGGCGGACCTGCGCTTCTGGTTCGATCGCGCCGCCGTGGACCTCACCTACTACAACTCGATCACCAGGGACCAGATCCTGGGCGTGGACGTGTCGGAGGCGAGTGGCTACACGCGTCAGGTGCTGAACGCGGGCTCGGTACAGAACAAGGGCATCGAGGCGCTGCTGACGGTCGATCTGCTCAACCAGCCACGCGGCCTCGGATGGGACGTGACGTTCAACTTCGGGAAGAACACCTCCGAGGTGCTCGAGCTGGCTCCCGGCCTCGAGTCGATCGTGATCGGGCGGGCCGGAGGGATTCGCGGCGCCGTCGAGGCGCGGCCCGGGCATCCGTACGGCATCTTCTTCGGTCCGGTGTGGGAGAGGGACTCCGCCGGCAACATCATCGTCGGCTCCAATGGTCTCCCGATCCGGGGGTCGTCCGAGATCATCGACACCTACCAGCCCGACTGGATCGGCGGCGTCCGCAGCACGCTCTCGTACGGCTCCTTCACCGTGAGCGCACAGGTCGACACGCACAACGGCGGACAGATCTTCTGCGGCTCCTGCCGCCTGGGTTACCGCACGGGCGTGCTTTACGAGTCGGCCAATCCGACGCCCAGGGACTGGGATCCGGACCGCGTCACCGGACGGGGCCCCGTAGTCTTCCCCGGAGTCACCGAGGGCGGATCGGCGAACACGGTGGCCGTCGCGCCGCGCACGCTCGCCACGCGCCTCGACGACGTGGACACCGAGTGGCTCTTCGAGAACAACTTCACCAAGCTGCGCGAGGTCGCGATCGCCTTCGATCTGCCGCCGGCCTACCTGGACAATCTACCGGTGTCGCAGGCACGCATCACCTTGGTGGGCCGCAATGTGTGGCTGTGGACCGCGATTCCCCACATCGATCCGGAGACTGCAGCCATCGAGGGCAGCACAACCGAAGCGAATCTCGCCGGCATCGAAGACAAGCAGTTCCCGACGCCGCGATCCTTCGGGATCAACATCTCCGTCGTGCATTGAGGAGGCGCACATGTGTCGACAGGAGAAACCGATGATGCCGAAGACAGCTGAACCGAGCGGGAGATCGAGAATGAATACGAAGAGAATGATGCACCGAGGCCTCGCGGCCGGTCTGATCGTGGCGATCGGGTTGGGCGCCTCCGGTTGCACGGACGACTTCACCGGGATCAACACCAACCCCAACGCGCCCACCGACGTGGGGGCTCAGTACCTGCTGCCCGCGGGCATCGTGGGCGCCGTTACCAGCCTGCTGGGAACGGGCTTCGACCGGGGCACCGCCTCGGTCTGGGTGCAGCACTACGCGCGCCTCCAGTACGGCTCCATCGATCGCTACGAGATCGACGGCAGCTTCTCGGACGGGCTCTGGGCCGGCTTCTATACCGGGGCCCTGGTGGACTTCGACGGGGTGGTCCAGAAGGCCGCCGAGAGGGGCCTGGCCAACCAGGAAGCGGTCGGGCGCATCCTGCGCGCGTGGATGTTCCACAACATGGTGGACCTGTGGGGCGACATCCCCTACACCGAAGCGCTGGGCGGGCTTGAGGCCGGCAACATCACGCCGAAGTACGATGACGCGCAGTCGATCTACAGCGCCCTGCTCGCGGAGTTGTCCGCGGCGAGCTCCCAGATCGCTCCCATGAGCGGGCTCTTCCCCGACGCGTTCCGCGGAACGGTCGGCAGCCCGGACCTGATCTTCGGGGGCGACATGTACAAGTGGCAGCGGTTTGCGAACTCGCTGCGGCTGCGCATGGCGATGCGCCTGATGAGCGCGTCGGAGGCCTCGAGCGCGATTTCCGCGGGCGTCTTCGAGAGCCGCGAGGACGAGGCCAAGCTGGATTGGCTGGGCTCTCCGCCCAACGAGAACCCGATGGCGCCCGCGTTCATCTCCCGCCCCGGCGACTTCCGCATCAGCGCGGCGATGGTCGACGCGCTGATCGAGCACAACGACCCCAGGCTCCCCATCTACGCCGATCCGGCCAGGGAGACCGGTGAATTCCGCGGGATGCCCAACGGGTTGGACGACAGCCACGGGATCGAGTTCGAGCAGGTGTCCCGGGTCGGCACGTGGTTCCTGCAGCCCGACACGCCCACCTGGATCCAGTCCTACGCGGAGGTGGCGCTGCTCCAGGCCGAGGCTGTGGTCAGAGGCTACGCCGGGGGCGATGCGGCGGCCCTCTACGAGGCCGGCATCCGGGCATCCATGGAGACGTACGACATCTCGTCGGACGACATCGACGCGTATCTGGCGCAGCCGATGGTGGCTTTCGCGGCCGATATGGACACCCGGCTGGCGCAGATCGCCCAGCAGATGTGGTTCGCGCTCTACGATCAGGGCCCGGAGGCGTGGGCGTACTTCCGGCGCGCCAACCATCCCGGCCTGGTGGCGGGTCCCGACAACCTGAACAACGGTCTCATCCCGGTACGGCTGCCGTATCCGCAGAGCGAGGAGTCGGTGAACAACGCCAACCTGATGGCCGCGCAGTCGGCCCAGGGGCTGGGATCGGAGCCCTGGAACACACCGCTGTTCTGGGACCCCAACTGAGCGGAACAGCCCCAACCCTGACGTAGCGTCAGGGTTGGGGCGTTGCGCGGCCCGGTCGCGAAGCCCAACCCCAACCCCTCCCCTCGCTTGTCGCGCGACGAGTCTGATATACTTTCGTGACAAGTGGGCGATAGCGGGACGGCCCGCATCCGGGCGCATTTCCGCGCGGGGTTCTCCGGTTCGGACGGGGTGAAATAATGGCGGGCGATTCTGTCGAGTTGAGGAGAGAGATCGAGGCGCTTCGCGAGCGCGTGTCCAGGTTGAGCGCTGCCGTGCTGCGCGCAAACAGCAGCCTGGACCTCGACACCGTGCTGCAGGAGGTGGTCGAGAGCGCGCGTGCGTTGACCGGGGCGCGCTACGGCGTGATCGCCACCGTCGACGGGGCTGGAAAGCCCGGGGAATTCGTGCTTTCCGGCTTTACGCCGGCCGAGAAGGAAGAGCTGATCGCCTGGCCGGACGGCCCACGGCTCTTCGAGCACTTCAGGGGTCTTGCGGCGCCCGTTCGCGTGGCGGATCTGACCGCCTATGTCCGCGCGCTGGGCCTCTCTTCGGAAGTGATGGAGTCGAGGGCGATGGTGGGGGCACCGCTGCGACACCGCAACCTTAACGTCGGCAACTTCTTCCTCGCCGAAAAGGAGGACGGTCAGGAGTTCAACACCGACGACGAGGAGGTGTTGACGCTGTTCGCCGCCCAGGCGGCGACCGCGATCGCCAACGCTCGCGCGCACCGGGAGGAACGCAGGGCGCGGGCGGACCTGGAGACCCTGATCGAGACTTCGCCGGTCGGCGTTGTGGTCTTCGATGGGCGAACCGGCGAGCCGATGTCGTTCAACCGGGAGGCGCGCCGGATCGTCGACGCGCTGAACATGTCCGGGTCCACTCCGTTGGAACTGCTGGAAGCGATCACCTGTCACCGCGCGGACGGGCGGGCGGTTGCCCTGGCGGAGTTTCCGCTGGCGCAGCTGTTGGGGACGCCCGAGACCGTGCGCGCCGAGGAAATCACGCTCTCGGTCCCCGATGGCCGGAGCGTGACCAGCCTGGTCAACTCGACGCCGATCCAGGCGGACGACGGCACGGTCGTGTCAGTCGTGGTCACGCTGCAGGATCTGGAGCCGCTGGAGGAACTGGAGCGCATGCGCGCAGAGTTCCTTGGCATCGTGAGCCACGAGTTGCGAACACCGCTCATCTCGATCAAGGGCTCCACGGCAACCGTGTTGGGCGCCTCGCCGGCGCCGGACCCGGCTGAGATGCTGCAGTTTTTCCGGGTCATCGACGACCAAGCCGACCGCATGCGCGGCCTGATCGGCGAGTTGCTCGACCACGGGCGCATCGTGACGGGCACACTGTCGGTGTCGCCCGAGCCGGCGCACGTCGCGGCTCTCGTTGACCAGGCGCGGAGCACGTTCGTGAGCGGCACGGGAAGGCACGACCTCGACATCGACCTGCCGGAAGACCTGCCGCGGGTGATGGCGGACCGGACGCGCATTGTTCAAGTCCTGAGCAACCTCTTGTCCAACGCGGCGAAGTACTCTCCCGAATCGTCGCCCATCCGGATCGACGCGAGGCGCGAAGGCGTGCATGTGGCGATCTCGGTGAGCGACAGGGGCCGTGGCGTGCCGCCGGACCGACTGCCCCACCTGTTCCGCAAGTACGCCGCGCCGGTCGGCGGCGACCGGGAGCGAGGCGGGGCGAGTGCCGGGCTCGGCCTGACCATCTGCAAGGGACTGGTGGAGGCGCACGGGGGGCGAATCCGGGCCGAAAGCGGAGGTGTGGGACAAGGCACGAGGTTCACCTTTACGCTGCCCTTGGCCGAGGAGCCGGAAACCGCCTCTGAAGGTCTCGCATCGGCTGGCCCGGGCGCGGCTGGGCAAAGGGAGGAGAAGACGCGCATCCTGGTGGTAGACGACGATCCCCTGATACTGCGGTACCTTCGAGACGCGCTCACCGAGGCGGGCTTCGCCCCGGTAGTGACCGGGGACGCGGAGGAGGTGGCCAACCTCGTCGCGATGCACAAGCCCGGGTTGGTCCTGCTGGACCTGCTGCTGCCCGGGACCGACGGCATCGCGTTGATGGAGCGGGTTCCGGAACTGAGCGACCTGCCCGTCATCTTCATCTCGGCCTACGGCCGGGACGAGACGATCGTCAGGGCGCTGGATGCGGGCGCGGCCGACTACATCGTCAAGCCGTTCTCTCCATCGGAGTTGACGGCCAGAGTGCGGGCCGCCCTGCGGCGTGTAGCCGGGCCCGAGCCCTTCCTCCTGGGGCAACTGGCCATTCGGTACGACCAGCGGCACGTCGCGGTTGCCGGCCGGTCGGTGCAACTGACCCCCACCGAGTACGAGTTGCTGCGCGTGCTGTCGGTCAACGTGGGGCGGGTGCTGACACACGAGTCGCTGCTGCGCCAGGCGTGGCGCAAGGGAGATCGACGCGCGCCGGACCCCAAGCTCGTGCGGGCCGTCGTAAAGCGGCTGCGTCGCAAGCTGGGAGACGATGCGGCCAACCCGGCCTACATATGCAACGAGCGCGGGGTTGGCTATTTCATGCCCGCAGGTTCTCGCTGAAGATCGTTCGGGCGTCCGCGCCGGCACCTCGAGGGTTCCGAGGGAGAGGAGGCCGCGCCTTGAGAGTAACGGTGTCCGTTCAGTTGCTTGCCGATGAATGTCGGCCGTACGAAGTACTTGTAGGTCAACAGGATCAGGCCGATCGCCGTGACCGAGACCAGCGCCAGCTTGAGGATCGCGGGCAGCGGAACGCTCGCCAGGAGAAGGGGCAGCAGCATGACGAACGGCACGTGGACGATGTAGATCCAGTACGAGGCGTCCGCCATGTACCGCCAGCGCCGGCTCGGCCTGTCCATGTAGCGCAGGAAGAGTCCGATCAGGCCATATGCCATGAACCACATGGAAAGCGCGAGGAAGACGACCGCCGACAGGTGATGTCCCTCGTCAATGCCCGTGCACATCCTGTCCGGCCTGGGAGGGCAATTGACTTCGAACAAGTGCCGGTACACGAAGAAGCACAGGACCCCGGCCGCAAGGAGAACCCAGGCGGGACTCCTGAAGCCCTCAAGCGTCTCGCGCCTGCGAAACAGCATCCACCCGAATCCGAAGAACAGGCCGTACAGCGCCAGCTGGCGCGGGGCGGGAAACGGACCGGCGTAGTAGTCGATCGCCCACGACTCCATCCGGTACAGTATGAGGCCCGCGGCCACAATCAGCACCGCGATGCCTCCACGGTGCACCCAGCGCTCGAAGAGATCCATCGCCCGGGCGCGCACGTCTGCGGGAATCCGGGCGGCCAGCGGGCGCAGTGCGCTCGCGACCAGGCAGAGAATCAACAGGTGGTAGAGGAACCACAGGTGCATGAACAGGTGGTCCAGAGCCCTGGGAGAGGTCAACTCGACAAGGCTGTAGGCGGCGTTCGGCGGCGCGGAGCTGAAGCGGGCGGCGAACGGCACGATGAGGAACATCGTGACCGCCAGGACGGGCCAGGCCACCAGGAACGGCACCCCGATCCGGCTCCATCGATGCCGGAGGAATACACGGGTGCCGCGCGTCTCGATCAGGTACGCGGCAAAGAACCCCGCAATCGCGAAGAAGACCGGCAGGTTGAACACTCGGATGAAGAGGACCAGCCAGTAGGAGAGCATGTCGGCCTGGGGGTCCCGGTAGGGCCATTCGAAGAAGACGACGGGCACGTAGCTCACCGCGGCGTGACGAACCACCCCGAGCAGCATCATGGATGCCCGCAGCCGGTCGAGGGAGTGATACCGCGGGAGGCTGACTCGCGGGCGAGCGCCGGTCACGGGGTCTATCTCGTCGTCGGGACGTTGTGTGCGCGTCGGCGCAGGACGCGGATTCTGAAGCCTATCGGCTGCATGGTCGGGAACGATCTCACGCGCAGCGCATGGTCGGGCGCGAGCGGCTCCAGCACGAGCTCCCTCAGTATCGTGGCCATGGTGAGGCCGAGCTGGGCCGGGACAAGACCGCTGCCGAGACACCGGTGGTTGCCGGCCCCGAAGGGGACGTAGGCGCCGCGCTGCCGGTGTTCGCCGCGAGCCGCCGTGTAGCGGTCGATGTCGAAACGCTCCGGGTCGGGAAAGTATTCCTCGAGCGTGTGCCCGACCGCCGTACCGATCATGACCTGGGTGCCCGCGGATACCCTGTGACCCGCGAACTCGAAGGAGTTGGAGGTCGTCCGAAGCACGGCGGGCGAGACCGGATGAAGCCGCAGCGTCTCCATCGCCACGCGGCGCGAGACGTCGAGCTCCTTCAGGGCCTCGCCGGTCACGCGGCCCCGATCGAACAGGGCGTCCGCCTCGGCGGTCATGCGCTCCATGAGCTGCGGGCGCTTCAGCACGTTGTAGATCATGAACGAACACGTGCTCGCCGTAGTATCCAGTCCGACCATATAGGGCGCGAGCAGCGTCAGGGGCAGGTTGGTCTCGGGAAGAAGCTGGGGATCGGCGTCGCGCAGCTCGAGCATCAGGTCGATGAAGTCCGGCGTCGATCTGCGCGGACCCACTTCGCGCTTGTGCGCGAGGACCGCCCGGGCCAGCTCCCGGCCTCGTTCGCGGGCGCGGCGGAAGCGCGGGAGCTTCATGAAGTGCGGCATCGTCGCGCCGCTGAGGAGCAGCCCGCCGAGGAGCGTGGACAGATCGTGCGTGTAACCCTGCGGCGAATAGCCCGCCATCATGTGGCCCATCTGCTCGGCGATCACGTTCTGGAACGCCGGCAACGCCTCGAACGGTTCCCGCACCGGCCACCTGTGGATCTCGTCGCGGGTGATGTCGACGACCTCCTGTGACCGGTCCCTCATGACCCGGACCGCGTATCCCCTGGCCTGGGCCTTCCGCGTCGTGACGTGATCGATCCCGTCCATGGTCAGGATCGAGCGCGACGAGCCCATCTGGTTGTGAAAGTTCGCCATCGGCTCGAGCGACCGGAAGACGGTCTTCCCGTGCGAGGTCAGGAAATTGGCCGCTTCCGGCCCCGCGATGCACACGAACCGGCGTCCCGGGGCGCGTATCCTGAAGATCGGGCCCAGTTCGCGGTACTGGCGGGCGAGGAAGGTCACGAGTCCCTTCCGCATGGCCAGGCCGTTTCCGAGCCACGGAAGGCCCGGCACCACCGGTATCTCCGTCGATCGCCGACGCTCCGAAGATGGCTCGTCGGACGCCTCGAGTCCTTCGATCGCCAGGCTCGTCGTCCGGCCGATCAGGTCGAGATTCTTCAGCAGATCGATGCGATCCCGGACCTGCGCCCGCTCCTCCGGCGACAGAATCGTGCGGAACACGCCGCAGGCGTTTGAGAGAGCGATGATCGCGATGTCGCGCGGGTCCGGAACATCGTCGCTGAACAGGATCCGCATCACGCGCAGCCTGGCCTCTTCGACCGGCTGCCCGTCGGCGGCGGGATAGCGACGCGACCGGGACACGGCGGGAACCAGGGACAGCAGCCCCTGCGCCTCGGATCTCAGAATACCGCGCTTGATGAGGCGGGCGAGCGCGGCGCGCCGGATGCGGTCCCCCCGCCCGGCGGTCCGCCCGAGCCAGTATGCCGTGTCTCGCGACCGGCCATCGCGCGCGATCTCGGCCAGCGTCGGGTCGAGGATATCGTCACCGAGCGGCGTTGAGTCGATCAGCATGAGCCGGTCGAGATCCGTGTCGATGCGGTCCTCGAGCGCGAGGTCCATCAGCACGGCTCCGGCGAGCGCCAGATTGAGCGACCGGGAGGGCAGGCTCGGGGCGAACTCGCCACGGCCTTCGTCCAGCACGAGAACCAGAAGTTCCTCGGCGAACCTCAGCATCGTGTGCTCCGTCAGGAGATCCTGAGCGGGCCTGACAGGACCTCGGTGTTCGGGTGAAAGGTCGCCCACGCGAACCAGAACGCCACGTAGGCGTCGCGCACCGGCTGGAGCGCCGAGCCCTCGAGAGGCCCGTCGGCGGCACGACCCCCGAGGGTCCATCTGCTGCCGGTCTGCACATCGAAGAACCCGCTGTCGCGGACCTCGAAGGCAAGGTCTCGGCCGTTGACCATTGGCTCGTAGGCCATCGCCGCCTGGGCCTGGCTGGACCAGAACACCACCACCGGCTGAGTCCCCTGCACGTCGTCGTGCACCACCACGACATCGCCCCTGCTCTCGAGCACGATGAACGGATAGGCCATGCCGTGCCCGTTGTCGCGCGGAATACCGAGAACGCGCTCCTTGGGAGGCCGCCGGGTGTCGAACTCGGGGTTCGGGAACAGGGTCTGGCCGTTGTCGACCACTTCGTAGTCGGCGTAGGGGTAGTGCTCGTAGTCCCCGCCGCGGGCCCGGATACCCGAGACAACCAGGGTTTCGGGGTGCAGGTCCTTCCAGGCGTTCCACCGCATCTCCATCGACGGAAGCAACTCGAGCGGCTGGCCGTCCAGCGGACCACATCGAGCACTCCGCAGCATCTGCGGGAAGAGTGATTCCTGGGTCCCGTCGCTGCGGCGGTTGAACATCATCAGGTTGTTGTGGAACAGGAGGCCCGACACGCCCAGGTCGGCACCCTCGATGGCAGAGCGGTCGAAGACCATGCTCGACCCGGTGAGGGGACAGTAGGTGACGGCGATGGGGCTCCCGAAGTCGTCGAGGTTCACGATCTCGTGCCACCAGAGGATGTTGTGCGGCACCGCGATGAAGCGCCCGTCGGCCTCGATCCCGATCACCCGGTCGGCCTCCCCGAGGTAGGTGGCCTCGGCGTGGTGGCTGGGCACCAGCGACGGGTTGCGGAGAGCCGGGATGCCGTCCCGGCCCACGCCCCCGGAGACGACCAGTTCCTCGGGAATGCTGCAGAAGGAGTCCTCGGGCACGGGCGGAATGTTGCTGCCGTCGCCGTCGAACGGCGAGGTCGCGTCGAAGATGCCGCACGCGGTGAGGATGCCGCATGCGGTGAGGATGCCGCACGTGGTGAGGATGCCCGCGATGCTCCAGTTCGACCGACCGTCTGCCCGCCTCGCGGGGATGGCGGCGCACCCGGACCGCGCCGGCCGCCGGCCAGGACCACTCGCCAGCCCGCGGACGGACCTGGAATCAGGCACTGGTCGTCAGGTCCGGCACGAAACCGTTCATCGCCTGAGCGAAATGATCTCGATGATGCCCCTCGGATACCCCATCCCATACCGACTCGCGGCCCGGCCCGGATCGAGATAGCGGATCTCCTCGATGTCGCGCACCTGGTACGCGTTCAGGACGTCCAGCTCACCCATGCGGGTGCCGTCCATGAAGACCGTCGGAGTTACCGGCGTCGCGTTCGCGAGGCCCACCGTCTGACCCCGGGCCCGAAGCCACTGGGGATGCAGTGCGCGGATGACGTCGTACGCCGTGATCGCCTGCGATTCCTCGATCTGCGCGCGGGTAATGAGGTTGCGGGAGGTGCCGGGGCCGCTGCCCGTGGATGCGCAGCCTTCGAGGGAGAATACGAGAAGGAGGGAGAGGATGAGATACCGCATGGGATCCTCCGGAGGCGGGACAGATGCCTTAACCTAGCACCTGACCGTGCGGTTGCGATACGCGACGAGCCAGGCCGCAATGGTCGTCCCGCGTCTGTCGCCAACCCCCTTGCCGCCGCGTCCCGCCGCGCCGTAATCTGACTGTTGCAAGTCGGCTCTTTCCCGCGGCAGGAGGTGAACATGCGCGGATCGACTTCGGCCCGAATCGGGATCCAGGCAGGACACGCACTCCGCCTCTCCTTTCTCATCCTGCCCCTGCTCACGGCCTCGCCCGCCGAGGCGCAGCATCGCGACGGGGAAGGGGACATCACCATGGCGATGGTGGGGGACCTCATCATCACGCGGGCTTTGATGCCCTATGATGAGCCCGAGTTCCTGAAGCTGCGGGACCTGATTGGGGGGAGCACCGTCGGCTTCGGCAACATGGAGATGCTGCTGCACGAGTACGGCCCCGACATCATCCCCTCGGCCCAGAGCGGGGGCACGTACATGGCCGGGCATCCGGACCTGGCCAGGGACCTGGCGTGGATGGGGCTGGACATGCTGGGGCTCGCCAACAACCACACCATGGACTGGGGTGCGGGCGGGATGCGCTCGACGCAGCGGGCCCTGGCCGCGGCGGGGATCAAGGTCGCGGGCTCGGGCGAGAATCTCGCGCTCGCGAGGGCGCCTGCGTACATGGAAACGATGGATGGCCGGGTGGCGCTCATCGCCGTGTCTTCGAGCTTCTCGGAGCACATGAGGGCCGGCCATCAGCGTCCGGACCTGCGTGGGCGGCCCGGGCTGGCGCCGATGCGTTTCGAGACGACGTACGTGGTGCCGGGCGATGTCTACGAGAGCCTGGAAGAGGCGCGCGCTCAGGGAGTCGGAGGAATCCAGGGCAACTTCGAGTCGGGCGATGGATATCGAACCATCACGACCCCGCACCAGGGCGACCTGCAGGAGCTGCTGGCCACCGTCCGCGACGCCCGCCGGCAGGCCAACTGGGTGGTCGTGACCAGCCACACCCACCAGGGCGGCGGCAACAACTACATCCCCGGTCGGGCCGGGGACGAGCCGGGCTGCCTCGGCCTCTATCAGGACGACTGCAACGAGAGCAGCTACGTGCCCGCGGATGCGCTGGTGACGTTCGCGCGAGCCGCGATCGATGCTGGTGCCGATGCCTTCTACGCGCACGGTCCGCACGTGCTTCGCGGCATCGAGATATACCAGGAAAAGCCGATCTTCTATTCCCTGGACGACTTCCTGTTCCAGAACGAGACCCCGCCATTCCAGCCCTGGGACAACTATGCCCGCTATGACGTCGACGCGTTCCGGGGCCTGCCGTCCGATTTCTACGATGGCAGGGAAGTGGCCTCCGGGGGCGGGCGCCCCGCCGCGGACTACTGGTGGGACGGAGTCGTGGCGCTGTCGGAGTTCCGGGAGGGAGAGCTGTACGAGATCCGGCTGGTGCCGACGGTGCTGGGGTACGGGCTGCCTCGCCCGCAGCGTGGCCGGCCGGTGGCCGCTTCGGGCGAGGACGCGCAGCGGATCCTTACGCTCCTGGCCGCCCTCTCGGAGCCGTTCGGCACGAGCATCGAGGTTGTCGGGGATGAGGGCGTGATCCGCGGGCCGGGCGCAGTGCGGACGGACGGGTCGGGTTCTCGGCGCTGATCGCGAGCCCGCCCGGCAGCTATTCGCCCTTCAGAGGGCGCCTGGCCAGTCGGGCGCCTCGCAGAGTTCGGCGGCTCGCCGTGGATTCACGGGCTGCTGACGCTCAATCTGTTGCGGGCGGCCTCCTGCCCTCGGATGGAGTGATCACGGTTCCGGGGAGCATCCCGGTCGGTGCACCCTCGTCCACAACGAAGCTGCCGTTGACGAGCACGTAGTCGATTCCGGTCGCGTACTGGTGCGGGTCGGTGAAGGTGGCCATGTCGCGGATCTGCTCCAGGTCGAGGACGACGACATCGGCCACGAAGCCCTCGCGCACCTGGCCGCGGTTGCGCAGCCCCAGGATATGGGCGGGCAGGGTGGTCATGGAGCGGATGGCGTTCTCGACGGAGAGGACGCCGCGATCGAGCGCGTACTCCCGGATCTTGCGCGGGAAGGTGCCGTAGAAGCGGGCGTGGATGGCCGGCCCGTCCTCGGGTAGTGAGATGCCACCGTCCGAGGCCGTCGCCACCCATGGCTGGGCAGAGAAGTTCTCGATGTCCTCCTCCGAAAAGGAGAAGCTGCGCAGGCGCCCGCCGCCGCGGCGGGCCGGCATCCCTTCCAACTGGAGCTGGATCGCGGCTTCGACGGCCGAGATGCCGCGATCGTCCGCGATCTCGGCGACGCTCCTGCCGATCAGCGTGCGGTCCGGATAGTCGAAGACGACGATGTTCTCCGCGCCGCCCCGAAATTCGGTCTCGTACGCGATGTCCTGCCGGAGCATGCGGGCGCGCGCCGGGTCTGCGAGGGTTGCTCGCAAGGCTTCCGCGTAGTCGGGTGCCGCGTCCGGACCGCCGCCCGCAGCTTCATCGGCCGCGCCCACGGCCCATTCCGGAATGAGGCTCACGTTGCCGTCGCTGCCGCTGGTCGCGTACGGGTACTGGTCCGCGAAGATCGCGACGCCCCGGTCCCGCGCCCGGCGGATCGCCGCGATGATGGCCCCGCTCGATCCCCAGTAGTTGGCGCCCCTCGCCTTGATGTGGGTCGCGACCACCGTTGCCCCGGTGCGCTCGCCTATCTCGATGGTCTCCTGGATGGAATTGAGCATGGTCGGCGGACCGGGCTCGTCCTGACTGGGCCGCCACCACATCGGCGAAGTGCCGCTGCTGCGCTCATGTTCGATGAACACGCCGCCGAAGGGCACGATCTCCTCCACGACCGCGACCACCTCGTCGGTGTCGCTCCAGCGGCCGGGCACGTATTCGAGTCCCGCCGACATCCCGAAGGCTCCCGCCTCCATCCCTGCGCGCGCGAGTTCCCGCATGCGCTGCACCTCCCCGGGCGTCGCGAGCCGCCGGTAGTCGTCGCCCATCGCCTCCGCGCGGATCGAGTTGTGGCCCACCATGAGGATCGCGTTGGGACCGGTGCGCAGGTTCTGCAGCAGTGACCTCTGCGCGCCGATGTCCACGGGGCTGCGGCCGTCCTGGTTGATGACGACGGTGGTCACGCCCTGGGTGACCAGGTTGGTGGCGGCGCGGCGGCGCTCGTCCGGCGACGCCAGACCTGGAGCGCCGTGGGAATGAAGGTCGATGAAGCCGGGCGCAACCACCTTGCCCCGGGCGTCGATGACCCGTTCGGCCGGCGCGTCGGCCAGGTCGCCCACGGCCGCGATCATCCCGTCCCGGATGCCGACATCCGCGTAGATCCAGGGGTTGCCGGTGCCATCCAGGACCTGGGCTCCGGTGATGAGCACGTCGAATGAAGCGGGTTCCTGAGCCTGAACGCGGGCGGCGGGCAGGAGCAGCGAGAGCGGCAAGACGGCGATCAGCAAGCGACGCATGTGTTCCTCGATTCCAGTCATGTACCAAGTCCTCATGTATGCCATATTCTGTGAGGCGAAGCGCTTACGCGCCCCAGAGCGCCGGAAGGCGATCCAGGAACCAGAAGGTGGCGAAGGCGCCCAGCGCGTAGCCAAGGACGGGCTCGACCCGCTGCACGGCCATCTGCCTTGCCCGCCCGGCAATCTTCGCCAGCGCGATCAGCGCCACGACGAACGCGAGCTGCCCTGCCTCGACGCCCAGATTGAAGAACAGGAGGGCTACCGGAACGTCGCTGGCCCTGAGCCCGATCTCGCCGAGGGCGCCGGCGAACCCGAGCCCGTGCAGTAGCCCGAAGACGAAGGCCACCAGCCACGGATACCGGTGCACCAAGCTCTTCCGGCCCCGGTGCCCGACCACGATCTCGCGGGCCAGCATCACGATGGAGAGGGCGATCGCGGCCTCGACCGGCGCGCGGTCCACGGGCACGTAGCCGAGCACCGCCAGCCCCAGCGTGATGCTGTGCGCCAGGGTGAACGAGGTGATGGTCTTGACCAGCGACCAGAATCCCCCGACGAGCAGGAGCAGTCCCAGCACGAAGAGCAGGTGATCGATCCCGAAGAGGATGTGCTCCCCCCCGAGAATGAAGTACGTGCCCGCAAGCCGGCCGGTGGTGCCGCCTCCGGCGCGCAGATCCGCCAGCCGGATGGGCACCGAGCGGCCGTCGCCGCGAAAGTAGGCCGACGCCTCGGTGCCGTCGCCCCAGCGCACCAGCGCGACCACCCCGGCCAGCGACCAAGGCAGCTCGAGGCTGTCGTCGAAGGTCAGTTCGGTAGCGCACTCGAACGCGAAGCCTGCGCTCACGAGCACACCCGCGGCCTCCGAGCGAATCGGCTCGCAGCGCTCCGGCAGCACCCCGCGCAGGTCGATGATGGGCGACACCTGGGTATCGACGATGGAGAACACGTACCGGGTGTCGCCGATCTGGTCGAGGTAGACGCGGGCGACGGAGGTGACGTCCACGTCGTGGGTGGGAACGGGGGTTGGGGACACGCCGATGAGCACGAGGAGCGCTGCGAGACCGGCGATCTTCATCATCGCCCCTCCGATTCCTCGATGACGATGTTGTAGCGCTCCCGCAGTCCCCGGACCGCCTGGTCGAGCCTGGCGGCCTCCTGGCTGGCGACCCAGTCGAGACGCACCCGCTCGCGCACGCTGTCGAGGGGCGGAAGCTCGGGCGTCGTCTGCTCGACGATCCGGAACCAGTGCTGGCCGCGAACCGTCCCGTGAGGCCCGATCCAGCCTTCAGTGTTCGCACTGAGGATAAGCTCGGCCGTCACTGGCCCGAAAAGCCTCCTCAGGTCGCCGCCCGTCACCTCGCGCAACACGGACGATCGCACGTCGGGGCTCTCGGCCAGCTCCTGGGCGGACCCGCCGGCCCGCAGCTGCTCCTCCAGGTCTCCGGCTGCGGGCGAGTCCCCGGCGATGACGACCTCCTCGATGGTGAGCGTCGACTCGGGAGTATAGCTCGCCCGGTTCGCCTCATAGAACTCCCTGAGCTCGTCCTCGGTGGGTTGAATGACATCCCCGCTCAGGACATGCAGCATCTTCTGCACGAGGATGTCGTCGATCCTGCGATCGGCTTCAAGCCCCATGTCGAGCGCCTCGCGGACGAGAACCTGCTCGTCGATGTACGCATCCTCGACGAGCTGCCGCTCCTCCGGGCTCAGGGGAGCGCCGCGTATCGCCTCCAGCTCCGCGATCCGAACGGAAATCTGCACCGGATCGATCGTGATGACGTTGCCGCGCCACGATTCAAGCGCCGCGTTCGCGGCGAACAGGACGGCCGCCAACAGCACGAAGTGGGAGGTCGGTTCGCGCAGGATGCGTCGGAAGAGGGGCGTTGCCGATCTCGGTTCAGCCATGCGCGTGCACCTTCAGGGGCTACCGGGCATCGAGGCCGGCAGTGGTCCAACGGGGTCGTCAAAACGTACTGCGGCAAGGATGAGCCGGACAGACCGCAGGCCGCGCGCGCGGCGGGCCGAGACCGTGCAGGCGGGATCATCGAATGCGCGGGTAAGACCCCAGCACCTTGAACATCGTCGCCCGGGCCTGGATTCCCTTCAGCGCAGCTCGAATAATCGCGTCCTCGCGATGGCCCTCGATATCAACGAGAAAGATGTAACGACCGAGACTCCGGCGGTCCGGCCGGGATTCGATCTTGATCATGTTGATGTCGCGGGAGGCCAGCTCCTCGAGAGCCCCGTGGAGGATTCCCGCCGCGTCCTCGCTGAAGTCGAAGCAGATCGAGGTCTTGTCGCGACCGCTCCGGGGCGTGTCCCGTGGGTGGGCTAGGGCACCGTCCTGTTACTCTTCTTGGTGGCGTGCGTCTGGAAGCCCAGAGATACCGATGAGCCCAAACAATGCTGGCCTGGCTGCCACGCTGCGGCCATGGAGTACTATGAGGATCCCGACAAGAGCGGTACGCCGGCTCTTCCATACCCTGGTGGGCGGATTCCTCTGCATCTCATGTGGGGAGCCGGAGCGTCGGGACGCTGCGGTCCGTCTGACCCAGGATGCTTCCACGGTCGCTCCTCTGAGTGGCATCTCCTCGATCGCCTTGGTCAACGAGACCACCGCGTGCGTGATAGACTCCTATGAGGTGCAGATCCACTGCAGTCGGCGATCCGGCGTCAGCGTGGGGGTATTCGGTCGCAGAGGGGAGGGCCCGGGTGAGTTTCGTACGCCATTCTCCGTTGTGCGCGGTCCCAGCGAAACCCTGGGCGTCATCGACATGGATCTCGGGCGCATGTCGGTATTCGAGCCGCACGGTGAATTCGCATTTCAGCTGAAGCTGCCCGGAATCGCATTTGTCCTGGCCAGCTCCTCCTTCTCTTCAACCGTGGTTGGAACGTACCTGAAGAGAGGCAGCCGTGGTCGTGTGTACGAGCCATGGCAAGGTGAGGCGGATGTCTCTTCCGGAGCGACAGTATGGGAAAGGGTCTTTTCCGGACACACAGAGGAGCGAGGCAGGATGTGAGACATCATCCGCCACAGGCGGATTCTCCTACGGGAGGGCCTCTCGGGGCGGGAGCCTCGTGTTCCCTGTTTGCGACGGTCATCTGGTTGTCTTCACGGACCGCGACGACCCACAGGGCGTTCTGCTAAGAGCCGACGACCATGTTCCGAGGCTACCCGACAGATGGGAGGTGGAAGCCTACCGTCGAAGCCGGCGGGATGCGGCCCGGAGCGGCCGCTTTGTGCCTCCGCAGTCTGTACAGGAGTACGCGCGTACACCGAAGCCGTATCTCAGGACACTCCGCTTTGATGAGCAGGAGAGAATCTGGGTGCTGACAAACCGCAACGACGCCGGCTTCTCGTATCTGGATGTCTTCTACCCTGCCGGATTCGCGGGCACTGTGCGAGTAGCGGGCCGTGCGGCGGCCTTTGATGTCCTGGGTTCCACGCTTGCCGTGCTGGCTGATCGCCAGGTGGCGTCGGATGACGCCGATGGGATCCCCGAAAGGGAAATCGACTGGTACGACGTCGGGCACCTGGAAGTCGAGCTAGCTCGAATGCGAGAGAGCCCATAGACTACTCGCCGGTTCCACGCGCAACACCCGCCGGCCGCTCCTGCATCGCGGCTACTGCGCTGTCCGAAGACGACGAGCCCGACGAAGAAGCTCGGCCAGAGGGGGCGAGCGCGCTTGCTGGACAGCCATGCATTCCCAGAATACGGGAATCGCGTTCGTTGAGACAGGGGGTGGGTGTGGAGGGCCCACGGTCCAGGACTGGGGTGAACGGTTTTCCCTGTACGTGCAAGAAGTGATTATATTCTCTGCCATTGTCAGTACCGTGACGATATCTTACGTGTTGTGACGATTTTCTGAAGAGGAGGGCAAATCGTGATTCGACGGTGTCGGTCGTGAACCACCGATGGCCAGCCCTACCCGAACCGGGAACGCCTGCCGGCTACGCGGCGCTCATCGCCGAGTACGATCTTCGGGTACCACCTCCGTCACGCCTGGTAGCGATCGCAAACCGCCATCATCCCGACTCCACGCGCCAGTGGCGCATGTTCGCTCCGAGTCTCGCACCCGAAGAGAGCCTCGCGGACCAACTCGAGTTTGCCGTGAAATGGGAGGGCGCAAGCCTCGCCGTGCTGCGCGCGCTCTTCCGGCGAGTCGGGCCAGCGGACATCGTCCGGATGGTGCGCGACAAGCCTACGGGCAAGTACACCCGTCGGATCTGGTTCCTCTACGAGTGGCTGATGGACGTGCGGCTGGATCTGCCGGACGCCGGCAAGGTGAAAGCCGTTCCGGTGGTGGATCCCGAACTTCAGTTTGCTCCCGAGAGCGGCCCGCTCTCGCGACGCCACCGAGTCCGGAACAATCTCCCGGGTACGCAGCGCTTCTGTCCGATGGTGCGCCGGACCCCCGAACTCGATCGCTATGCGCGGATGCGGCTCGATGCGGAAGCCCGGCAGATCGTCGGACGGACCCACCCTGAAATCGTCCGCCGCGCTGCCCAGCTTCTTCCCTACGACGACAGCAAGGCGTCCTTTGAGATCGAGGGAGAACACGCGCGGCAAGATCGACGCCTGCGTTGGGCCTGGGCGACCGCCGACGCCGGCCGTCGCGACCTCACCGACGATGAACTCGAGCGCCTGCAGAAGATCGTGATAGGCGATGCGCGGTTCGTGCAGCTTGGGCTCAGGACCGAAGGTGGATGGATCGGGGTGCGTGACCGGGCGACCATGGATCCCATCCCGGTGCACGTCAGCGCACGTCCGGAGGATCTGCCCGACCTCATCCGGGGGCTCGTAGAATACGCGCAGCAGAATCAGGCAACGCCCTTCGATCCCGTTGTAGTGGCGGCCGCCCTGTCGTTCGGCTTCGTCTACATCCACCCGTTCGAGGACGGGAATGGACGCCTCCACCGCTGGCTGATCCACCATGTGCTGGCCCGCGCCGGCTACAACCCGCCGGACATGGTGTTCCCGGTGAGCGTCGCGATGCTGAGGCGACTCACTGACTACCGTGAGGTTCTAACCAGCTATTCCCGGGAGGTACTCCCTCTGGTCGATTGGCGCACGACGAGGCGACACAACGTCGAGGTCCTGAACGACACGGTCGATTACTACCGTTTCTTCGACGCAACGGCCCACGCCGAGTTCCTCTACAAGTGTGTCGAGGAGACAGTGACCCGGGATCTTCCCGGGGAAATCGCGTATCTGGAGGGATACGAAGAGTTTGCGCGACGCGTCCAGGAGGACATTGCAGACATGCCGGAGACAACCACCAACCTGCTGGCGCAGTTTCTCCGGCAGAACCACGGCAGGTTGTCCGAGAGGGCGCGTGCCTGCGAGTTCAAGGGGCTGTCCACGGAGGAGGTGGAGTGGGTGGAGGAGTTGTACAGGCGATGTTTCGGCAAGGAAGTGGTAAATCCCGGGAAATGCTCGACGGCTGCAACTCGGTTTGCGTAGATTCCTGAGGACTCTGGCCAAGGGCGCGTTTGGAGGTCGCATGATGGCACGATGAAAGAAGTGTACCTCGATTACAACGGGTCGGCGCCGCTCGATCCGCGTGTGGCCGAGGCCATGGTGCCAATCCTCATGGAAGGCACCGGCAACGCATCCTCCACGCATGGATTCGGGCGGCGCCAGACCGCCAGAGTTGACGAGGCCCGCGAACGCGTCGCCGCGCTCGTCGGCGGTCGCCCTGCGGATACAGTCTTTACGGCGAGCGCGACCGAAGCCAACAACCTCGCTCTCCGCGGCCTCATGGAAAGGGCACCGACAAACCGGCGCCGGATCGTGATCTCAGCGGTCGAGCACGCTTCCGTCTTGCGAACCGCCCGATGGCTCGAAGACCGGGGGCTGGCGAAGCTGGACATCATCCCAGTGACCGCCGGGGGGTTCGTTGATCTTCAAGCCTTGGATACGCTGCTCGATATCGACGTGCAGCTAGTGTCGCTGACGGCGGCGAACGGCGAAACCGGAGTGCTGAATCCGGTTCGGGAAGTGTCCGAGCGAGCCCATTCGGTCGGGGCGTTGGTCCATTCTGATGTCACGCAGTTTGCCGGTAGACTTCCGTTCGATATGGAGCGTTCCGGTGCGGATCTCGTGTCGCTCAGCGGTCACAAGATGTGCGGCCCGAGCGGTGTCGGGGCCCTCGTGGGAACTCGCCACAGCCTACGGCGGCTGGAACCGATCATTCACGGAGGCGGTCACGAACGGGGGCTGAGGTCGGGCTCGTTGAACGTCGCCGGCATCGCCGGGTTCGGTGTGGCGGCCCGCATTGCCGCCGAAGACCGAGAGTGCGAGTCGGCTCGTGTTGCTAAGCTCCGTGATCGTCTTACGGCTGTCCTGAAATCGAAGCTGCCCAGCGTTTCAGACATCGGAGACGTCTCACGCAGGCTTCCGAACACGGCCAACGTCCTCTTTCGTGGCGCCGATGCAGACGCGGTCGTGATCAACATGGAGCCCGTCGCGGTGTCTACAGGTAGCGCCTGTAGCTCGGGCTCAATCGAACCTTCCCGGGTACTCCTCGCCATGGGACTATCTCGTGCCGCGGCCTACGAAGCGGTTAGGTTCAGCCTAGGCCGCTTCACTACACCGGAAGACATCGAAGCCGGTGTCGAGCGCGCTGTCGCGGCGGTTGAATTCGTTCGCAGGATGACCGAGGAGGTAGCCTAGGTGCGATTAGTCGAAGCGGCCGTGAAGTCGTTCGCTAGACACGAGACGTTCCATCCCCGTTACGGGTGGTTTCGCAAGGCCTACGCTTTCGTGGAGAAAGACCCTGGCGTCTTCCTCCGGAGGGACGCCACCGTTGAGATCGGAGTTGGCAAGAACATGGTTCGGGCCATCCGCTTCTGGGGCCTCGCCGCCAAGCTCATCAGGGAAGACAAGAGGTCTCGCAGCAGGCGCGTGCCCAATCTCATTCCCACCGATCTAGGCCATAGGTTGTTCGGCAACGCCGGATGGGACCGGTACATGGAAGATCCGGGGACACTTTGGCTGTTGCATTGGATGTTACTAGCGCCACCCTCGCGGCTGCCCGTGTGGTGGCTTGCCTTCCACGAATTCCATGCCGTCGAGTTCACGGACGACGACCTCCAGGCGGCCATCAACATGCAGCTCGACGCCGCCGAGTGGACCAAGCCACATCCATCCTCAATAAAGAAAGACGTGAGCGCTCTGCTGCGTACATATGCTTCGCCGGACCACTCCAAGCGCAAGCGCACCGGCATCGACGACATCCTGGACTGTCCTCTTCGTGAACTGAACTTGATCGGACGCTCGGCCACGACGGAGGGCTACCGGTTCACGCTGGGTGAGAAGCCCACTCTGCCGTCGGAAATTCTGACCTACACCGCCTTGGACTACATCAGCCGCACCAAGACGGGCGGGAACACGATCACGCTCAGTCGTCTGGCTCGTGAGCCAGGTGCTCCGGGGAGGGCGTTCAAGCTTACCGAAGGCGAATTCCTCGCCGGGCTAGAGCCCGCCGTTGCGCGCACGGACGAGCTGGACCTGGTGGGCACCACGGCCGGTTCCCAACTCTCGTGGTCGGAAGAGCCAAACCAGGTCGCCAACAAAGTCCTGGATGCGTACTATAGAGAACCAGCCGACAACTGCCAAATTGGCATGAAGGGGAACAAACTGATGCATCCTGCTGTCGCAAGGCTGCCGTAATGGAAGTCCTCGCCGACTACATTCGGGTCCTTCCCCGATTCTCTCGCTCCGCGAATCTCGAACGTGATTCCGGCCGACCCGAACCGCTCGACGGATACATCCTTACCGCGCGCGCACTCGATGCCATTACGCGGATTACGGCGGTTGCGGCAGCTGAGCCATCGGGAGGCGCTTGGTCGCTCACCGGACCCTACGGCTCCGGCAAATCGTCGCTTGCTTTGGTGCTTGACGCCGCATTCGGCCCCGCCAGTCCGACGCGAGATGTCGCATGGAAGCTGATGGGCGACTCCTCCCCGCACATTGCAGAGCTGATGCGGCAGGTCCACCAGCGTCACCAGACCCTTGTCACCGGATTTCATCGTGGTCTGGTTACCGCCAACCGCGAACCCCTCAGCCATACTGTACTCCGGGGACTCCATAAAGCCGTCCTGGGCACCTATGGCGAGATTCCTCCGGCCACCAGGTTCCGCGCCGCCGCTGCGCTCAGAGGAGCGCTAAAGGATGCAGCGACCCACGATCCCCGACGAACCGGACCGTCGCCAGCGGCACTAGTCGAAGTTGCCTCTTGCTTGGCAAGCGATGCACCGCTGCTGCTGGTGATTGACGAATTCGGCAAAAACCTGGAAGCGATTCGAGACAGCAGCGACGCCGACCCCTATTTGCTCCAGCAACTCGCGGAAGCAGGCCAAGGTGTGGGGCTTCCCATCTTCATGCTTACGCTGCAGCACCTTTCCTTCGAGGACTATCTGGCTGATACCGACGGTCCGCAACGGCGGGAGTGGGCCAAGGTGCAGGGGCGTTTCGAGAACATCGCCTACATCGAATCGGGTAACCAGAGCCGCGCTCTCATCGGGACCGTCTTCAGAGTCCAAGACGATGGACTCAACAACCGCATCGCTCGCTGGGCCCGGGTCCAGGCCAGGACTATGCGCTCACTCGGCATCACGGACCTCGCGGACCCGAGCGTCGTGGCGTCCTGCTATCCGCTTCATCCTCTTGCCGCCGCCATCTTGCCCGAATTGTGCAGCCGATACGGGCAGCACGAACGTACCATGTTCTCCTTCCTGACCAGCCCGGAGCCGGCAAGCGCGGCATTCTTCTTGGAAAGCACCAAGTTGCCGAAGCGGGGACGGCTTCCATCAATCGGTCTCGACACCGTCTACGACTATTTTGTCGCCAGCGGTACTCTGGGGACTCTGTCCGACCGCCAATCGAGCCGCTGGACTGAGGTAGCAACCCGACTGCGGGACATCCACGGCTTTTCCAAGCGACAGACGCAGCTGGCCAAGACGATCGCCATACTCAATCTGGTGTCGACCACGGGCGTGATTCGGGCGTCCCGCCCCGTGCTCGCCCACACCGGCACCCATGTGAGCGATACGCTCGCCGAACTTGAGACGGCAGGCATCGTTACCTATCGGGACTACGCCGACGAGTACCGGCTTTGGCAAGGAACCGATATCGACATCCGGCGCCTGCTCGACGCCGCCCGGAGGAGAGTGCAGCTCCGGCCCCTGGTTGATATCCTGTCGGCGAACAGCAAGCCCCGCCCGGTAGTGGCGGCGCGGCATAGCGCGAAGCACGATGTGTTGCGTGTGTTCTCCAGACGTTATGTGGATGGCAGTGAGCGCATCGAGCCTCTCGATCCGTTTTCCCCCTATGACGGCGAAGCATTGCTCGTCGTTGGGTCACTTCACCAAGAACTCGGCCTTACCCGCTCCTCGACGGCGGCAAAGCCGACAGTCGCTGCAATCCCGCAAGACCTAACCGCGCTAGACCAAGCGGCGCGTGAGGTCGCGGTCGTGACGAGCGTACTAGAGGATCCATCGGTCAAAGAGGACTGGGTGGCCCGGCGCGAACTTGGGGAGCGGTTGGCGGAGACACGCATAGCACTCGAACACTTCCTCAATGCCACATTCAGCGCTGATGCCTGCATGTGGGTTCTGCTCGAGGCCTCCGGTGTGCAGGAGCTGCGAGCCGGTCGTGGCAGCACCGCACTATCGCAGGCAGCCGATGCTACGTATCCGTTCACACCGACGGTCCGCAATGAAATGCTCAACCGTACTGCCCTGACCTCCCAAGGAGCGAAAGCCCGGCGTCTCCTGCTCAAGGCCATGATTGAGCAGGGTTCCGAGCCAGGCTTGGGGCTAGATGGCTACGGACCGGAGGTCGCCATGTACAGGGCGTTTCTGGAACGCACCGGACTTCACGGTGGCGACTCCGACACGGGCGCGGTCTTCCGCATGCCCACCGATGTCTCGCTTCAGCCCGCATGGCGAGTCCTCGAAGGCGAGTTCATGCGCGCCAGGACTCGCCGCATCAACCTCAACGACATCTACGCGGCGCTGCTCTCTCCCCCCGTGGGGATGAAGGCCAGCGTCATTCCGGTCTTCGTCACAGCGGCGCTACTCGCCTTCAGCGACGAGATCGCGATCTACGAACATGGCACCTTCATACCCCTGCTTACTACCGAGATGTCGGAGCGGCTGGTCCGCAACCCACGTCACTTCGACGTGAAGCACTTTGCCAATACGACGGGTGCACGTCAGCAGGTTGTCGATGCACTCGCAGAACGGCTCGGGGTGCGGCCGGGGTTCCGAAGACACCGAGTTGCAAACGTCCTCGCCATTGTCGGTCACCTGGTCTCCCAAGCTCGGCGGCTCGCCAACTTCAGCCTGCACACGCGCGACCTGAGTCCCGCGACCCTGAGAGCGAGAGAGGCCCTCTTGGCTGCAGTAGAACCTGACGAACTGCTATTCGGAAGCCTTCCGAGTGCCCTCGGACTTCCAACGGTTCCTCCAGACACAGGCACCTACGCCTGGACAGATCAGTATGCCGAGCGTCTCGCCGAAGCCCTCGCCGAACTTGGGGGCCGCTACGACCGACTGCTAAGCGAGCTCCTCGCACTTCTTCTTGAGACCGCCGCCGAGATTTCGCCGCTCGCCGTCAGCGGCCAAGCGGCTGCTCTCAAGAACGAGGTCCTGAACCCAGAGATCCGGGCATTTGTCCTAACCCTCGCCAACGACAGCGTGGACACGGACAAGGACTGGATCAGCGCCATCGCTACCGTCGTGGCAAAGAAGGCTCCCGCAGAATGGACCGACGGCGACAAGTCACATTTTGACCACGAGCTCGCCCGGCAAATAGCCGCATTTCAGCGACTCGTTGCGCTTCACGCCGAGCGCCGAGCCGACGGTGGCGGCCCGTTCAGCGCGATCCGCGTAGCCTTCACTCGCCCGGATGGTAGTGAGCACATCCGGCTAGTGGGAGTTGATCACCACGAGCGTGAAGACGTAGCCAAAGCCCTTGACCTCACCCTCGACGAGTTAGCAAGAAGGATGGGTTCACGGCATCGCGCGCAACAGGCGGTGCTCGCACTGCTTGGCGAACAACTCCTACCAGAACAAACGTGCGGACAGCCGGAAGACCGGATAGATTCGTGTACCAAGAGGATAGAAAATGGCTGACACCACTCGCCACATTTGCGGCATCTCGGGAGGTAAAGACTCCAGCGCGCTCGCCGTGTACCTTCGGGAAACGGTGCCCGAGATGGAGTACTTCTTCTGTGACACCGGTGCCGAACTCCCCGAGACATACGAGTACCTTACCCGCTTGGAGGTCATCCTCGGCAAGCCGATCGCCCGCCTCAACGCGCTACGGGGCTTCGACCACTGGTTTGAGGTGTTTCGCGGGACCCTGCCTTCTCCCCAGATGCGGTGGTGCACAAAAAACATGAAGATCAAACCGATCGAGGAATGGATCGGTGACGCGCCGGCGACATCTTACGTGGCGATACGCGCCGACGAGTCGAACCGGAAGGGCTACATCTCCACTAAATCCAACATCCAAACCCGGTTCCCCTTCATCGAGGACGGCATCGACCGCGATGGGGTAATGCGGATACTCGCGGATGCTGGTATCGGACTCCCGGAGTACTACGATTGGCGGACCCGATCTGGGTGTTACTTCTGCTTCTACCAGCGGAAGGCTGAGTGGATCGGCCTTGCCGAGCGGCATCCCGAGTTGTTCGAGCGAGCTGTCGCCATCGAACGGAAAGTGCTTTCCGATGCGGGCGTTTACGGCGATGCAGACTTTGGCAGCCACGCCATGCGCGGTCGGCAGTACACCTGGTCAGGAGGTGAAACCCTGCTGGAACTGAGATCCCGGCGGGACGAGATTCTGGAGCGGCACGAAGCCGCCGTTTCACGGGCTGCCAAGAAGCGCGTGAATCTCCCCCTCATGGAGGTGTTGGGCGAGGCACTAGACGAAGAGGATGATGCGACGCCGTGTACGGTGTGTGCACTTTGAAAACCAACGACTAGCGTTTACATGGTTACACCCGTCGGTTCTGGCTCGCATGCTTGGGAAAGAGCCTCTTCTCTTATCGCGCAGTTGTTGGTCGCCGTCGGCGAGTTCAAGCGAGTTGGCACACTCGCTGAGGCATTACAGGCTGACTTGGGATCGATTGCGTCCGCTATGGATCTGACATCTGAGCTGGACGCTATCCCGATTCGGGCTCTCACCGGCGGGCGGCGCCCTGCCGACAAGCTAATTGCCGACATCGTCACGATGCTGGAAAGCTTGACGGCTAGGGATCATCTGATTCTTGAGGAACGCCTTTATTGCTCGAACCCCAGGACTCTTCAGGATATCGCCGAGGAACTGGGCGTGTCTCGAGAGAGAATAAGGCAGCTCGCAAATCGTCTGATCCAGCGAATCGAGACGACGATTCTTCCCACCGTTCGGGCCATTGCCGGCCTGCTCCGGTTGCGGATTGGGCCAGTCGCCATCCAGCAGGAGTATGATCAAGACATCAGGTTGGTATCGTTGGGCTATGCCGAGCCAGTCGCGGGATTAGCGGTCCGCATGATCGCCAAGGAGCTGGGTTATTCCTGCGCACACGGGATTTGTCTCGACAACGAAGCTCAAGTGGTTGTCGAGCAGTTAAGGAGCGATGCTAAGGCTCTCGCGGATGAGGTGGGCCTCATTGACGAAACCAAGCTTCGTTCGCTGCTCCCAGAGGAAGATTGGGATCGCTACTGGGCCTGTCTTCTCCCGCGATGTGAGCTTCATCGAATCGGCAAGTGGTTAGCGTTGCGGCCCACTGGCAGAGCGCGAGTGAAGGCGGCTCTCCTTGATCTCGGTCGAGTAGCCACGAAAGAAGAGATAGTGGCGATGTCCGGCCTTGCTCCGAAACAAGTTAGCGGCCAACTGTCCGTGATGAACACCGTAGTTAGAGCCGACAAGACTCGTTGGGGCCTCGCGGATTGGGTCGACGACGTGTACGAAGGAACCCCGGCTGAGATCATCCAGCGTATCAATGAGGACGGAGGTGCCACTTCTCTAGATAGGCTACTAGAGGAGTTGCCGAGACAGTTTGGTATCAGCATCGCGAGCGTCATGGCATACGTCCGAACTCCGCAGTTCTTGATCCAAGATGGCTATGTTAGTATGGCAGACGAGTCATCCATCGTCCTGCGTGATCTCTACGACGTGATCCACGGGTACACCGCTAGCGGCGACCCATACTGGACGTTTGGTGTTGAGAAGCTCTATTTCGATGGATACAGTCTGATGGCCTTTCCACCCGAACTTGCCCGAGAGCTAGGCTGTGAACCAAACAGTAGTATAAAAGTACGGGTCACTCACCCTGAGGGGTGTGGCAAGGTCTCTGTTCACTGGCGGCTCACCTCGCCCAATGGCCCCAGTCTTGGCTATCTTGCTGGGCCACTCAAAAAGCTTGGTGTCAGCCGTGGAGACCGCGTTCAGTTAGTGATCAAAGGCCGCGAGGTCTGTGAACTTCGGCGCGATAGCGTGAGCGATGCAACGTCTGCGGGCAGTCTGACCCCATCGGGGGATGCACTGCTTGAACGCATCAAGAATCGGCGAAGAGGTGTCTAGCAATGCTTGTCGGCCGCCAAACCATTCGTCCGGGGCTGTACCGACTCCCGGACGACCCCGTCGGCCCGCGCGTGCTCATTCCAGGATTTGCGTCTGCCACATCGGTCCGGGGAGCCTTTGGCTGGTTTTCGGCCGGATGGATTGGCAGGCTAGCCCCCGGCCTCGCCGAATACATCAATCGCCAAGACACTACCCCGATCACATTCACCGTTGCGCCCACGCTGTTTGCTGCCGAGCGAACAGTCATTGAAGACGCGTACGGCATGTCAGCGGACGAAGCGTCACAAAGGGTCACCGATGTGTTCGTGGACGGAAGGGCACAAGCATCCGCACTCGGGCGTCACGCATTGGACTGCCTTGCCTGGATGATCGCCACTGCACGGTTGCGCCTTCGCATCGCCGTCCCCACTCCTGAATCCAACTACCACCCGAAGATTTGGCTTTTTGACGATGGTGTGCACCAGGTTCTTGCACGTGGATCCGGCAACGCCACCGCGCACGGCGTAGCCAGCGGTGTCGAGCACCTTGATGTTGACGTAACCTGGATTGCGCACAGTCGGGCTCGCGTGAGGGAGGGGATGGGAATCCTCGACGATTGGGCCAACGGACGCAGTCGGGGCATTGATCGCGTGGTCGAGCTTCCTGAAGCACTCGAGCAGGACATTATTCACACCGCCCCCGAGAAGGCACCAGGTCAATCAGATTACAGGGGAGCAGTGAGCGAGGACCGCAGTCCCGCGTGGGCGATCGATCCGACCGAAAGACTCCGAGCAAGGCTCGCGCCGAGCGTCGATCCAAATCCCCGTCGCCTAGCAATCCCGAAAGAGTTGAAATGGCAGGAGGGACCCTACGCTCATCAGGGCGAGGCCGTCATAGCGTGGGAATCACGACCAGAACCCCAACGTGGCACCATCTCCATGGCAACAGGTGCTGGGAAGACGATTACGGCCCTGATATGTGCAACCCGCGTTCAGAATCGACTCGCTGACAAACCCCTCCTAATAGTTATCTCTGCACCATCACGACCGCTTGTTACGCAGTGGCAAAAGGAGGTCTTGGCATTCGGGCTCAAGGCCGTCGCACCAAGCCTAGAGCCTAACACCGACTACGCCCTGACCAACCTGTTCCGAGGACTAGCTGCAGGTGGAACCCATGTGGCGATCGTCACGAATAACCTCCTCTGCTCAGCGAAGTTCCAATCCACTGTCGAGCTCAAGATCGGACGGAACGACACTCCAGTGCCCACAATGTTGATCGCTGACGAAGCTCACACACTGGGTGCAAAGGGATTCCTCTCGCAAAAGCCAGACTTCTTTGGGCGTCGGCTCGCCCTCTCAGCCACTCCTGAACGCCAATACGACCCCGACGGAACCGAAGAAGTGTTTGAGTTCATGGGGCCGCCGGTCTATGAGTTTGGGCTTGATCGGGCAATCGGGTTCTGCCTGTCTCCGTACAACTACTACGTCCATGCAACAACACTCGACAGCGCCGAGCTCGAGGAGTTCCGTGCCCTCACCCGCCGCATTGGGGCCGCCATCGGTAGCGGCATCAAGGATGACGACGATACGCTGACCAGCCTGAAGATCGCGAGGCGAAGGATTGTGGAGACTGCGTGGTCCAAGCTGCCGCTGCTGCAAACAGTGCTCGAGCAACGCAAACCGCGCTCGTTGAAACAAGTACTGATCTACGCCTCATCCAAGAACCCACAGCAATTCAACGATATTGCGGCTATGCTCACGAATCTTGAGATTCGATGGGCTCCTGTCACTCAGGATACCACTGCTGTACCAAGACTCCTAGCCCGGACTCTAACGGCATTTGCCGACGGTGGTTATCAAGTCCTCCTGGCTAAGAAGGTCCTGGATGAAGGGGTAGATATCCCCAGCATCAGAGAAGCGTTCATCGTAGCGTCTTCGACGGTTGAACGAGAATGGATCCAACGGAGAGGCCGCGTGCTCCGCCGCCACCCCAATAAACCTTGGGCGATCGTTCACGATTTTCTCGCACTACCCCCAGCACAGACGCTTCGATCTGACGAAGCAACTAGCATGAAGAAGATCATCCGGACCGAGTTGGGTCGTGCGTACTCGTTTGCCTCACACGCCAGAAACGCTGCGGGACGAGATGGCGTGCTATCCGACCTAGAACGGATTAGGATCGCATACTGGCCCGACGGGATGAACTCACCTATCCTTCGGCGGGCCGGTGACCAAGCCGTAGCTTCAGCAACGCCGCGAGGGAGACCATGGTAAGCAACTACGACCGGATCTACAGGGAAATCAAGAAGGAAGCGCAACACCTCGTTCATGAGGACGGAATCGAGCCAGAAGCGCTCGTCATCTTGACTATGGACATCGTCGATCTTGTGGATCAGCACCGGACCAAACACATTCACGGCATCAACCAGGAGATCAAGAGGAAGATCGAAACGACTGCGGTAATCCGACCGACCTCCGGGGAGTAGTAGCAATGCTGAGACTTCGTCGAGTTGAGATCACTAGGTTTGCGTGCTTCGACAACATCGTGATCGAGCCTTCAATCGATTCCGAACGTCCGCTCACGGTCATCCGCGCCGAAAATGGCTCAGGTAAGACCACCTTTCTTCGGGCGCTCCGATGGGGCATGTATGGCGAAAAGGGATTGCCGGGAGATTCCGCGAGGTTTTCTGTCCATCCTGCTTGGTGGCGTCCAAACGACGACCGAATCAAGACTGAGGTCGAGATTGAATTCGAGACCGATGGATCTACTCGACACGACATGCAGGGCAACGCAACGTCCACGGTATACCATCTCGTGCGCTCCGTAACGACGATTGGCAAGCCTGCATCGCGCGATGACGAGCCCGATTTCCGTCGCATTAACGAACAAGCTCAGCTAATGACCAAAGGGGACGATGGCAGATGGAACCCACATACCTCGGGAGTTGATCTTGTCATCGAACGGCTTCTCCCGTGGGACCTCCGCGACTTTTTCGTGATGGATGCAGACGAAGCAGCGGATTTCGTCGGTGGTAGCGAGAACAAGGTGATGTCCCGCCGAGCCGTAATCGACAAGACGACAGCGGCGGTTCACAGCCTCTTGGGTATCGATGTATTCAAGGCGGCCTCGGAACGCGTGAAGAAGATCGCGAGAGATTTCGGTGCGCAGGCTACTAAGGCTATCGGCGATGCCAACCTCGACATGCTCCAAAAAGAACTAGATCAACTGCGCGCAGAGAAGACGGAGCTCACAGATAAGATCTCGGACCAGCGAACTCAGAAGACCGAACTCGAAGACCGGCTCCGTCGCCGTCAAGACGATCTTGAGACAGAACTCAAGGGTGTTGGAGCGGCCGACGAACTAAGGGTCCGTCTTAGCCAAAACCGCCGCCACTACGAACGAGCCATCAATACACAGAGAACAACTCTTGCGCGCCTCGTTAGTCACATCGAGTCAACCGATCTTCTGGCTTCCCTGGCAAGAAGCAAGATCGCCAACGCATATGCGACGCTACGCCCTCTCTACGAACAAGGCTATATCCCACTCAAACACGTCAACTTCGTACGTGAACTCCTTGAGTCGGGGGTCTGCGTCTGCGGTCAGAACCTCTCCGACGATGGCATCCATCGCGCACATGTAGAAGATCGTATTGCGGAGTCCGCAGAGCAGGAGGAGCGTGCGAATTACCACGGTCTACTCCATGACGCCGCCAAGTCGCTCATGCAGCGAGCTGCTGCCAACCACTGGGAAGACCAGAGTACGCGGTTTACCGGGGACCTTTCCGCCCTTCGTCAGAATCTCTCTGATTTAAGTCTTGAGAAGCAAGATATTGACAACAAGCTCGACAAGATTGATGAAGAGAAGATTCATGTGATCCGAGATGAAATCGATGCGCTAGAAACTCAAGTGGAAACCCTCAACCGCAAGTTGGCCGTTGACGAGGTCGCTCTTCCACCACTCGTCGCCGACATTGGCTCACGCGAGAAGCGAATCCGACAACGCCACCGGAACGAACGAGCAGCTGCCGATCAGAGAGCGGCTGAAGGCATGGCGAAGCGCGTCGCTGAGGCGCTCGACCGGGCATATGGAACGATCCGGGCCAAACAGGTCAGTGAGCTCTCTCAGCGGATGAACCGCCTTTTCGCACGGATGGCCGCCAATGTATCAGACGACGACTTCGTCAATTTTCAGGGCAACAAAGCAACGCTCAAGATGATCGCCGAAGTCGGTCTTCGCCCCGTCGATTCAAAGTGCGAGGACTACGAAATCTGTGCGATGAATAGTCGGGCTCGTGCCATGCCACCGATTGAGATTAACGGAGCGTCCCGGCGCGTGCTCGCGCTGTCGTTTGTCCTCGCGCTATGCACTGAGTCGAAGACCCAGGCACCGCTCGTCGCTGACTCACTGCTGAATTTCATGTCTGGCGCCGTACGACGCAACACACTGCGCGTGACCGCAACAACTTCCAGTCAGCCTATCCTTCTGCTGACCGGATCCGACCTTGGAGCATCGTCGGAAGCGGAGATCGTAGCTCGATACGCTGGCGCAACGTTTACCCTCACCGGACAGTGGGATGCGATCGATGCTGGCCAAGGGGGAGATGTTCTCAAACGGACCGTGACGCGCCCAGTGGCACTCGTGTGTGCGTGCGGTCCACGTCAATACTGCGAAATCTGCGAAAGAACTGGTCAGGCCGACTCGCCAGGCTGGAGCAGGCGCAACTAGGAAGAAGCGGATGAACTACTTCACAACCCTTCTGTCGTCTCAGGCTCATTCGTTGCGTCTTCCGCGTAAGTCCAGAGACGACATCCAGCGGTTCGTGCAACAGCACCAATCGGGGTCCACGAGCCCTGAGATGGCCCCTTTCCGTCGCCAGTTGGACTTCTGGGCTTTTGCCGTTACCTCGGCCATCGCATCTGGAACCCCACCGCTCAAGGAACCCTCTATTCGCTGGGGCTACAAGTTCGCCGATACCCGATCTGTGCAAATGTCAAACGGGCTGTGCGAAGTGCTCGCGGTCATCGCCTTGCCAATGCTAGGACTCGATCATGACGGCGTAGATGATCCGCGCCAGATCATCGAAGTCGGAAACCGGTTCGCCGGTGCTGGCTCTTCGGAGCTAATACGAAAACTCAGCGATCCTGACCTACGCATTACCGCTCTCGACAAGGCACTGGAGTTTGCGCGCTCTCTTAGATTCAAACTGCCCAATGAAGCACAATCCGACCACCAAACCTGACACCGCTAAGCGATGGGAAACAGGATCTTACGTCCGGCTCGTTTGCTGATTCCGGCGCATGCCGATCAGTGATGCCATTCGATGCCGATCACGGATTCCAGAGCATGCCGATCACCCTGGAGTGAGCGAGTAGGAGCGCTGGAGAACCTGTTGTAGCGACGCCTTCTTCCATCCTCGCCGAAGTCCCCCGAGACGAGGAGGAAGAGGGTGTCGCAGAGAAGGTTGTCCATGCGGAAGATTCGAGAACTACTGCGCCTGAAGTACGAGCTCGCAGCCACCGCGAGATCGCCACCTCGCTCGGCATCGCCAACAGCACGGTGAGCGACTACGTGCGGCGGGCAGGCGCGGCGGGCTTCTCATGGCCGCTGCCGGAGGGGCTGGACGACGCCGCGCTGGAGGCGGCGCTGTTCCCGGCCCCGCCGCCGTCGCGGGTTCCCGGACCGGAGCCGGACTGGGGCCACGTCCACCGGGAGCTTCAGCGCCACAAGGGCGTGACGCTGCAGCTGTTGTGGCTGGAATACCGGGCGGTTCATCCGAACGGGTGTCAGTACAGCTGGTTCTGCGAGTGCTACAGGGCGTGGCGAAAGCGACTCGACGTGGTCGTGCGGCAGGTCTACCGGACAGGCGAGAAGGCGTTCGTCGACTACGGGGGGCCCAAGTTCCCGGTGGTGGACCGGGGCACCGGGGAGGTCCGCGACACCATGGTCTTCGTCGGTGTCCTTGGCGCCTCGAACCACACCTTCGTGGACGTGACCTGGAGCCGTGCGCTGCCGGACTGGACGATGTCGCATGTCCGGATGTTCGAGTTTTGGGGCGGGGTGCCGGAGCTTGTGATCCCGGACAACGAGAAGGCCGGGGTCCGTGAGGCAGCCGCTACGAGCCGGATCTGAACCCGACGTACCAGGAACTGGCCACTCATTATGGCACCACGGTGCTGCCGGCACGGCCCCGCGCTCCGCCGGACAAGGCGAAGGTCGAGGCCGCGGTCCAGCACGTCGAGCGCTGGATCATGGCGCCGCTGCGCAACCAGACGTTCTTCTCGCTCGGCGAACTCCGCGACGCCATCGCGCCGCTGCTGGCCGTGCTGAACGAGCGGCCGTTCGAGAAGACCGAAGGCAGCCGCAGCAGCTGGTTCGAGGATCTGGACCGGCCGGCGCTCAAGCCGCTCCCGGCCCAGCGCTACGAGTACGCGGAGTGGCGCAAGGCACTTGTCAACATCGACTATCACATCCAGGCCGGGCGCGCCCTCTACAGCGTCCCCTACCCGCTGGCCCGCCACGAGGTAGACGTTCGGATCACGGCCCAGACCGTGGAGATCTTCCACAAGCACCGCCGCGTCGCTGCTCACCTGCGGATCCACAGGAGAGGGGGATACGCGAACGAACCGTCGCACATGCCGGCCGTCCACCGCGCCCATGCGGAATGGACACCGTCGCGGCTCATCGCCTGGGGCCGCAAGGCCGGACCGCACACGGGCGCGTTCGTCGAACAACTCCTCGAGAGCCGGCCCCACCCCGAACAGGGCTACCGCAGTTGCCTCGGCCTCATGAAGCTGCTGCGCGCCTACTCCGCCGAACGCCTGGAGGCCGCCTGCCGCCGCGCGCTGGACATCGGCGCCCACAGCTACCGACGACGGCGACCAGCGCTCGCTGTCCCTGCCCGCCGATCACGCCCACGTCCGCGGACCGGACTACTACGCCAACTCCCACAACGGAAAGGAGTCGTGACGAACATGCTTCGACAACCCACTCTCGACCTGCTCCACGAACTGCGCCGGGCCGGCATGGCCCAGGCCTTCGAGGAGCAACTCGCCATGCCCGACATCCGCGAACGCGCCTTCGAGGACCGCCTCTCCCTGCTCCTCGACCAACTCGCCCTGGCTCGCGGACGGCTCATACCCCAAGCTCGTCCAGCGATTCGCCAGGACCTGGCTCCCGTCCTCGACGACTGGGGCCTCGCTTCGCTGACAGGCCAGGGACGCCACGATCTGCTCGAGGTCCTCGACGACCGCTACGCCCGCCGCGGAACCATCCTCGACAGGGTCGTCCTCAACAACGCCCACCGCATCACCCTCAAGGGCGGTTCCATGAGGCGGCTATACGACTCAACCCAAAAGGATCACGACCCTCACGACCACGCCTGATCCATCCATGTCCAGCACCCCTTCATCGATCCACCGTTCAACCCGGACGACTTGGCTCGGAATCGGTGGCCAGTTTGGCCCGAAACAGGTGGACGGCTTCGCTCGGAATGGGTGGACGAATTCGTCGGAATAGGCATGTGGCACGTTCGAGCGTGTATGAGCTGCGGGCCCGACGCGGAGAGCGTCCGGACTCCGATCGCCGGCAGCCTGGGAAGCGGGGTCCGAAGACGGCACTGAGCGACGAGGAGCTGTTGCAGGAGATCCGGGCGGTGTTGAAGGCGAGTCCGTTCCTCGGTGAGGGCCACCGGAAGGTGAAGGCGCGGCTTGTGGCCAAGGGGATCCGGGCCGGCAAGAACCGGGTGCTGAGGCTGATGCGGGAGCACGGGCTGCCGGCGCCGGTGCGGCGGGGGCGTCCCCGCGGAGATCGGAGCCACGGCGGTCGGATCCGGACCGAGCGGCCGGACGAACTCTGGGGCAGGGACGCGTCGCGGTTCTGGACGAAGGCGGAGGGCTGGTGCTGGTTTTTCGCGGCCGTCGACCACTGCACCTCGGAGGTCGTCGGCTGGCACGCCGCAAAGAAGGGCGACCGCTGGGCGGCGCTGGAGCCGGTCCGCCAGGGGGTGCGGGCCCAGATGGGCGGCTTCGGCAAGGCAATCGCCCTGGGCCTCGGTCTGCGGCAGGACTGGGGTTCGCAGTACAGGGCCAGGCAGCTCCAGGCCGAGATCAAGTGGCTCGGCATCCGCTCCACGCCCGCCTACGTGGGCGAACCGGAGTGCAACGGCGTCGCGGAGCGCTTCATCCGCACGCTCAAGGAGGAGCGCATCTATCTGCACCACCTCGAAACCCTCGAGGAGGCCAGAGTGATGATCGGGACCTTCATCGAGCGCTACAACAACGGCTGGCTCCTCCAGCGGCACGGGGTACATGACCCCGGCCCGTGCCCGCGGGAAGCTCAGCCGACAGGCGGCCTGATGCTTCAGCCGTCCACTTGTCCAGAAAACCCGGTCCGGTACAGGCCAAGCTTGCGGTTAGCACTCCAGAAGAGCACGTTCAGCAGTCTTCGAGCGGCAGCCGCTCCACTTCAATGCGGATTGCGACATACAATAGCCGCCACTGTCCGATCCGCAAAAAACAGGGGAGGACGCCTGCGACGCAATAACGCCGGTATGCATCGGGAGGCGAACTCTATGCCATCGCGCAGAATCAGCCTTCTGCGATGCCGGTGTGTCGGGTGATTACCATACCTCTGACACCTTGTGCGACCCCTCAAGTCAAGTGGCGTCATCATGGTTCTCCGGATTGGCGTCACCGGATCGCCTCATCGCCTTCAGTTCTCTTAGAGACGGCATTTTGAAGGTAAGAATTGTCAGCTCCATGAGAGTCATTCCGTAATATATCACCAACAACAGGGCCGTTGCATTCACAAGCGACACGATGGGTGTGCATCCTGTCGGCATCAATGGCTTGATGACTACTAATAGTACAGCGCCTAGGAACGTCCAGTTCAGGGACATGATCGCTGACTTGACGGCATTACGCGTCTCAGAGAGTTCCAATCCTTCGATGTTATCTTTCACCTTATCAAACGCCACCTGCAAGCTCGCCACGGACGCCAAAGTGATCGCAAGTACCACTCCAAGTAGATTCAAGAGCTCCTGGTTGACGAAATTCCGAAGAAAGGTATTCCTCTCGTCACTGAACCAATCGGTCAAGACAGAAACAATGACCGAAATGACAGCTAGTGAGATAAACACAAGCCGAGCAACATGTTTATTCACGATCCATTATCCTCTGTATCGCATTGCGGATACTATCAACAGATGACTTGATCATACCTTCTACTCTCGTGTTCTTTATTGAGTTGTTAGAGTTGTAGCCTTTTCCGTCCATGTCCTGAGCAGTGATGCTTCCACCACCACGCTGAACATAATCCACGGCGGTAGCTACCTCGGACGACTCCAAACGAAGGCCGTTGTTTGCGTTTAGTTTCAGCGACACCTGTTGCGCGTTCTCTTCGTCTCGCCATTTCTTCAGATCCTTGTCGAGAGCGTCAACGGACCGAAACATGTTGGGCACTATGAAGTTAAAGGTCACATTCCTAACGCGACCCTTGTGCTTTGTTGCGTATCGCCAAAAATCATCTCCATCAACGATTGGAGCAACTTCAATGACGTAACGGTCCGATGAGTAGCGTTGGTTGATTGCATCACACAACGCTCTAACCGTCGCACGGGAAGCCCCAATTTCTCGGTTCTTTTCAATCGCGATTTTCTGGCCGTCGTCATGCTCGGTCGGATCTACAACCATAACGGATGCTGTCCATGCATCCCTCGTTACTTCAGTGAGAGATCGTTCGGGGGGTTCATTCTCTTCTCGATTGATCAGTTTGCCTACCTTTCCAACAATAGCGTCTCCGTCGCCATCCAGAGCCACAAACTCGTGTCGGATGCCTCGACGCTCGAAGGGCTGCCGATCTTGGAATACTTGCCTGATCCAACTCTCTCGTGATTGTGGTTGCGCGTCATCTTGTTGGTTGAATGCGTGCAGTTGTGGGCGGACAAGCAAAGACAACCTAAATAGCTCAAAAACAGTTGCTCGGGGCATGCCTCAGTAGTCTTCGGATCAATAGCCGGTTAGGTTAGGGGCGAAGCGACAGTCACGGCGTGTACTTCCTCCCCAGCCGTGGGGACGCGGGATCGAGTGCGCTATCGCATTGCTCGATTCAGCTTGCTTCGGAAGGGAGTAGAGGCGCTGCCGCGTCTGCTGGAATGCTTGCTCTAGGTCAGGCCCCCTCACGTAATCACCCTCCCAATCCTCTGCTGCAGCATCCGGTTGAAGTTCTCCAGGTCCTCCGCCAGCACCTCCTGGAGTGCCTCTTCCACCTCGCCGAGGTGCGCCCGCAATAGACCGGATACTTCCCCGTGCTGGTCCGTCGGTCGGAAATCTGCGCTCGCCACCGCCCCCTGCAGGTAACGCAACCGCCCCACGATCATCGACGGCCAGCGCACTCCGTCGCTCCCTGTGTCCTTCAGCTGGATCAGCTCGCTCTCCACCTCGATGAGGGCCGCATCCAGCGCTTCCCCGGCCTCGATCAGGTCCTCCGCGCCCTCTTCGGCCTCGAGCACCGGCCGCAGGTCGTAGATCTGGCGGCGCAGCAGCTCGATCCGGTTCACCATCTCCGCGGCCTGATTGCGGTCGGCCATGATCTCCTGCACCAGCTCGGTCTGTGCGGCGACGTCCGCCATCGTGCCTTCCGAGTTGGGATCCTTCAGCACGGTCAGCGGCTGGCTTCCCATCTCCTCATCGTCGAGGAGCAGAGTCACGGTGTACGTGCCCGGTGGCTGAAGCGGTCCGCCGCCGCCGCCGAAGCCCCCACCGCCCACGCGATAGCCCTCGTCCGGCATCGGGAACCAGTCCGAGTAGAGCGGCTTGGTCCGCAGCCGGATCTCGGTCGGGCCGTCGCCGGTCAGGTCCCACCACACGCGGTTGAAGCCCGCGCTGTTGGTACCGTCCAGGGTCGTGACCTCCTCACCCGTGTTGTCGTCGATGCGCAGCTGGACCGTGCCGGCGCCATCGCCCAGCCAGTAGGTCAGCGGGGCGTCGCCCTCCGGGTTTTCGCCGTCGGACCAGTCGTCGAGCATGGTCGCGGGCTCGGTCACGGGGCGGAAGCGGTAGGCGTCGCGCGGCTCGAACAGGTGCGCGGCCGACGCGGCCACCTCGTCGGTCAACTGCTGCACCGGACCGAGGTCGTCGAGGATCCAGTACCCGCGCCCGTACGTCCCGATTACCAGGTCGTTGAAGTGTTCCTGCTGGAAGAGGCCGTAGTACGGCGTGGGCGGCAGGTTCGGCATGAAGCGCTGCCAGCTGTCGCCGTCGTCGTAGCTGATGTAGAGCGAGCTCTCGGTGCCCAGATAGAGCAGCCCCGGACGCACCGCGTCCTCCAGCAGATACCGCGTATAGTCGACGGGATAGTTGTCGACCCCGTCGGTGATCCGGGTCCAGCTCTCGCCGAAGTCGTCGGTGCGGTAGGCGCGCGCCTCGAAGTCGCCCACCTGATGGTGCTCGATGGTGATGTAGGCGCGGGCTGCGTCCCAGCGCGAGGCGTCGATGCTGCGCACCACGCCGTTGGGGGGCAGATCGGGGATGTTTTCGGTCACGTTGGTCCAGCTGGCGCCGTTGTCGCGGCTCACCTGCATGAGCCCGTCGTTGGTGCCCGCCCACAGCACGCCCGCCTCCACCGGCGACTCGTCAAAGGCGTAGATCACGCAGCAGAACTCCACGCCGATGTTGTCCGGGGTCAGTCCTCCGGAGATGGTCTGGCGGGACTTGTCGTTGGTGGAGAGGTCCGGGCTGATCACCTCCCAGCTCTGCCCGTTGTTGCGGGTACGGTGCACGTGCTGGCTGGTGACGTAGATGGTGTTGGGATCGTGCGGCGAAAGGAGCAGCGGGAAGGTCCACTGGAAGCGGAAACGCATGTCCTCCGCGGGCCATCCCAATGTCGACATGGGCCAGACCTCGACGTCCCGGAACTGTCCCCTGGCGACGTCATGGCGCACGACGATCCCGCCCGCGGCGCCGGCCCCGGATGCGCTCGACCACACGATGTTGGGATCGCGCGGGTCCGGCGTCGCGAAGCCGCTCTCGCCTCCGCCCACGCCGCGCCACTCCCCGCGCGGGATGCGCCCGTTCGAGAAGAGCCCGCCCATGCGCGAATTCGATGGCCCCCGGAACGAAGGTCCGTCCTGGCGGTTGCCCAGCACGTTGTAGGGGATCGCGTTGTCGGCGGTCACGTGGTACATCTGCGCGATCGGAAGCTGTACCCGGAACCAGGAGCGGCCCCGGTTCTCGCTGACCGAGAATCCGCCGTCGTGCGCCACCGCGATCCGGTCCGCGTTCAGCGGGTCGCTCCAGATGTCGTGGTGATCCCAGCCGGGGGCGTCCCCGGCGAAGAGGAAGTTGGTGGTCTCGTGCGTTTCGCCGCCGTTTCGGCTCACGCTGTAGCTGGACGACAGGAAGTAGACCTCGTCGCGGTCGTCGGGCGCCACGCCGCAGCGCGTGTAGTAGGCCTGCCGCGTCGCGAGGTCATGGCTGTATGAGACGAGGCGCGAGCTGTCGCCTCCGTCGCTCGTCCTCCAGAGCTCGCCCGAGTCGGTCTCCTCTCCGTCGATGGGCACCCCGTCTCCCGTCTCGATGAGGGCGTAGATGCGGTCGGAGTCGGACGCCGACATGCAGAGCCCGATCTTGCCGATGCGGCGCGTGGGGAGCCCGTTGCCCTCGATCTCGCGCCAGGTGTCGCCCCCGTCCATGGACACGTGGATGCCGCTCGCGGGGCCCCCGCTGTCCCGCTTCCAGGTCTTGAGGTCCAGGTCCCACATGCTGGCCATGATCTTCCGAGGATTGTGCGGATCCATGACCATCTCGTATGCGCCCGCCCCTGGGTCCACGAAGAGCACCCGCTCCCAGCTCTCGCCGCCGTCGAGGGTGCGGTACACGCCCCGATCCTCGGACGGCTGGTACGCGTGCCCCAGCGCGGCGACGTAGACGATGTCCGGATCGGCGGGATGGATGACGATGCGGCCCACCCGCCCCGTCCCTTCCAGTCCCATGTGCGCCCAGGTGTCGCCGCCGTCGGTGGACTTCCACGCGCCGTTGCCGATGGAGACGTTCGACCGGATGGACGACTCGCCCGTCCCGGCCCACACGATCGCGTGGTCGCTGGGCGCCACCGCGAGCGCGCCGATGGAGTGCACGGGCTGGTCGTCGAAGACCGGCTCCCAGTTGAGCCCGGCGTCCTCGGTGCGCCAGATACCGCCGCTGGCCGCCCCGGCGAAGTAGATGTTCCGGTTCCCGGGCACCCCCACCACGGACGCCAGCCGGTTGCCGACCGGACCGATGTGGCGGAAGCGCAGACCGCTCAGATGCTCCTCCGGGACCTCCTGGGCGGATAGCGGGACTGCCGGGAGCGCAAGGCCCGCAGACAGCCAGAGGCCTGCTGCCACCGCAAGGCCCGCAAACAGCAAGCGGCCTGCGACCAGCGTGAAACGGCCTGCGTTGGAGGGCGTGGTCATGCGGAACGCGGTCACCAATGCGGAAATGCGGGATACGGTCATGGTCCTGGCTCCACCGGATTTGGAAGCACCGAGAATCTGGAAAGTCAGCCGCCCCGAGCCATCAGCACCCTGTGGATCGCCTCCACGGTCGCGTCGGTCCGGAACTCGATCAGCCTCTTGCCGTGCTCCAGGGTCCGCTCGACCGGCAGGATGCTGATGCCGTTGATCGACGCCTTGTCGGCCGCGATGCGCTGCTGGAGCCGCACATGCCGCGGGTCGTCGTTCATGATGATCGACGTGATGTAGTAGTCGTCGTGGAGGCCCTCCAGCCGGGGATCCTCGTCGATCCCGAGCACCTCGCGCTGATACGTCAGCACGTCGCCGTAGTTGTAGTACTCGCGGATGTGGGCGATGACGATGTCCTCGTCCGCCCATGTCTCCGAGAGCTCCGTGGCCACGGCCGCCATGCCGCGCTGGTTCCCGCCGCTGTCGCCCAGCATGAAGATGCGGGTGAACCCCTGGGCCTTGAGGCTCACCGCCATGTCGCGCAGCACGGCCTGGTAGGTCTCCTGCGAGAAGCGGATGCCGCCCGGCGAGCTCGCGGTCTCCGGGTTGCCGGGCTCGATGGTGACGATGGGCGCGACCAGGGTGTTCCCGAGCCGGCGCGCGATCGCATCTCCCATGACCCGCAGCACGTGGTTGTGTTTGCCGGTCGTGAGGTAGGGCCCGTTCTCCTCGATTCCGCCGGTGAGGATCAGGGCCGTGTTGGTGCCCTCGCGCAGTGCGTCCCGGACCTCGAGCATGGTCAGCTCCTCGATCCAGACGTTGTCCAGGGCCTCGATGGGACGCTCGAACTCCATCATGTCGAGCATGTTGTCTCCCTGGGCGGCGGCCTCTCCCGAGCCTGCCGCGAAAGAGATGCCGAGGGCGACCGCAAATGTGGCCAGCGATGAGTTTTTCATGACGAAACCTCCAGACGGTGCGACAGCAGCTGCATGACGGAACCTGCATGACCTGACAGCAGGAAACTTCATGACCATGCGCGCGCGGGGGCGCACCGGCAAGACCGGCCGGCCCGCGCGGTCGAAATCGCTTCCGTCCTGGTTCACCGAAGGTCTCAGAGAACTCGGTGTGTTCCCATCACCGTCATCACGCTCCGCGACGATCGATGCTCGAATCGTCCCATTCCGCCATTTTCGCGCCGGGAAGGCGCTGCCAGATTGCGAATCGCCGATTGGTCGTCGATCCCGTTTTGGGCCCGCGTTCTGGCAATCGCGGCAGCAAGCGACAACATTAGGGAGACCATGATCGCCTTCGACACGCTCAGCGCAGCCACCAGACTGCGGCAGGAAGCGGGCTTCAGCGAGGATCAGGCTCGCGTGCTCGTGGACACCTTCGCGCAGTGTGTGGACGAGAGTCTGGCCACCAAGCGCCATGTGAAGGAAACGGAAGAGGCGCTGCGTCGGGAAATGCAGGAACTGGAAGCGTCGCTGCGTGGGGAGTTGACGTCGCTGCGTGGGGAGTTGACGTCGCTGCGCGGCGACTTGGAGCAGACCGAGGCGTCGCTACGCGACGAGTTGGAGAAAACGGAAGCGTCGCTGCGAGCCGAGATCACCGCATTGCGCGGCGATCTGGGGAAGACCGAGGCGTCGCTGCGTGGGGACTTGGAGAAAACCGAAGCGTCTCTGCGAGCCGAGATCACCGCATTGCGTGGCGATCTGGAGAAAACCGAGACTTCGCTGAGGGCCGACATGCGCGCGCTCGAACACCGCATGACGATCAAGCTGGGTGGCATCGTGGGTCTGGCGCTGGGAATACTCGTCGCGCTGGAGACGCTGGTCTTTTGATTGTCGGCACGGACCCGGTTGCGCGCGACACCCGCGTGTTGAGGCGGTGCCGTATCGATTTCGCGGCCGTGCATCGGGTCGTGGTGCACGAGAACATGCACGAGGGTACCTGGAACCACTTCAGCTGCAAGGTGCCCGGCAGACCCGGACACCTGCTCATCACGCCCGGGCAGACGCATTTCTCGCGCGTAACGGCGAGCAGCCTCGTCGAGGTCGGCTCGAAGGGAAGGCCGGTCGGCAGGGAAGGGCGGCTCAACGTGAGCGCGTGGGCGATCCACGATCCCATCCAGCGCGCGCGGCCCGACATCGTGTGCGCGCTGCACGTCCACGCCCCCTGGAGCACCGCCCTCGCCTCCATCGACGGGTGGAGACTGGATGAACGCGGGAGCCAGAACGCGGCCGTTTTCTACGGGAACTGCGCCTATTTCGGGTACGAGGGGCTTGTCACCGAGTCCGGCGAGGGAGAGCGCATGGCCGAGGCGCTCGGCGACAAGCGCGTGCTCTTTCTCGCCAACCACGGCGTGCTCGTCGTCGGGGACACCATCGAAAAGACGATTCTCTGGCTCTATCAGTTGGAGTGCGCGTGTATGAACGAAATGCTCGTGCTGCAGGCCGGCCGGAAGATTCGCCCGATGCCGATCGCGGCCGCGAAGCACAACGCCGAACTGTCCATCGAGTCCTGGGGCGAAGCGGGCTACCTCAGGGGCATGAAGGAAGTTCTGGACGCCGAGGGCCAGGACTACGCGGACTGACGCGGCGGGACCGCAGGCCCCCACGCGACGCAGTTCGGGATCTGCCTGGCGCCGCTTCAGGTTGGCGACGATCCTGCAGTCACACGAGGTCGCTCCTCGTCGGCCGAAGCGCTAGCTTTGTGGACATGCCGAACATCATGGAACGCGCGCGCGAGACTTCCGGACGGCTTGCTCCCATCCGGCTCGTGGAGAGCCTGAATCCCGGCGGCATTCCCGGCTCCATCCTTCGCTGCGCCCCAAGGTGGCGGCTCCTCTGCGTCGTCTTCGCGGCGTCCCTCACCTGGCAGCCGACTCCCGCCGCCGCGCAGGAACCCATCGTCGACGGGTTCCGCGGACACCCGTGGGGCAGCCGTGTCGACGACATCCCCGAGATCGCCGAAACCGAGCAGGTGGGCGAACGCGAAGGGCTGCGCATCTACTCGACGCCAGTGCGGCTGCTGGGCCGGGAGGCCCTCGCCGGCTACTACTTCCATCCCGATACCGGCGAACTGGTCGAGGGCGCCTACGTGATGGTGATGCCCCTCGAGAGCTGCCAGACCATCTGGGACCTCCTGACCCGCGACATCCAGCGCACCTATCCCGGGCTTGAGCGACAGGGCGAGTTGCCCTCGCGCAGGAACGCGCATCGGCCCGTCTACGAATCCGACTGCGAGTATTTCGTCTACAACCATCATCGGGAAGAATGGCGCATGGGGTTCGGAAACCCGGAGCCCCCCCACGACGAAGTACGCATGTGGATTCGCGTGAACGAACGAACGCCCCGGCTGCATGTGGAGTACAGGGGGGAGCGCGCCGAACCCCGGTAGAAACGCGGATGGCCTTGCCTTCCAGAGATTCCACGGCTCCGCCAGGGTGCAAGATCGTCAAGTCCCCGCATTCCTATCCACCGGGAGGGAAGATGAACTCCGTCACGCTCCATCGATCGCGCATCCCCGGCATCGTCCTCCTCTTCTCCCTCCTTGCCTGCGCGCCTTCCTCCGACGGCGGCGAGGGCCCCGACGGCGGCGGCATGGAAATCCGCGTCGAAATGGGCTCCGCGGATGATGGCGGGCTACCCGCCGCGATCCTCGGCACCGCGCCCGCGCCCCGCGGTGACAACGTCCACTATCTCGCCGCCGACGACGCCACCCGCGGATACCTGGCGGTGCCCGAGGGGGAAGGCCCCTTTCCGGCACTGGTGCTGATCCACGAATGGAACGGACTGGTGGACCGGGTGCGCCAGGTCGCGGACGCGATGGCCGATGAAGGATACGTGGCGCTGGCCGCGGACCTGTTCCAGGGCCGCACCGGAGCCAATCCGGACGAGAATCGTGCGCTCATGGCGGAAGCGAACGCCGATCCGGACGCGGTCATCGCCAACCTGAACGAGGCGGTGAACTTTCTGCGCGCGCGCGACGACGTGACCGGTGCGATCGGCACCATGGGGTGGTGCTTCGGCGGCGGCATCGCGCTCAGCTACGCGCTGGGGGGCGAGCATCACGACGCCACCGCGATCTTCTACGGGCGGCTGGTCACCGATCCGGCGGTGCTGGCGGGAATCGACCACGAGGTGTACGGCACCTTCGCGGAGATGGACGGCGGCATCCCGCCCGAACAGGTGAACCAGTTCGTCGACGCGCTGCGCGCCCAGGGCATCGAGAACGACGTCCACATCTACGATGCCGTCAACCACGGCTTCTGGTTGCGCGTGGACGGCGATCCCGAGTTGCGCACCGCCCCAGCACAGGATGCCTGGGAGCGGCTCAAGGCCTACCTCGAGCGCACCCTCGCGAGCTGACGGATCCCTCAGGCGAGGATCATGTGCAAGATGGCCGGACCGGAACCCGAGATGAGACTCGCTCGACAAGGGTTGGAAGTGCGCGTGCCCCGGGCGGCTGTCTCAAGATGGCACCGGCGTGCCGCTCTTGTCGGTCTGCTGGCGTGGCTGCCGCTCTTGCCCGAGCCGGGCTCCGGCCAGGAACCAGCCGAAGTCGATCCCTCCGCGGGGGACGCGGGCGCGGTAGAGGCCGAGGGGACGGCCCCCTCCAACCCCTTCGCCGGGTTCGAGACCCACTTCCTCTCCAACGGCGTCAGGATCTGGTTCAAGCACCTTCCCGGCGCGCCCAACGTCTCGGTGAGCGCGGGGGTGCCGGTCGGTTCGGACGCCGATCCGCCCGGCAAGGAGCAGCTCGCCCACTTCACGGAGCACATGCTCTTCTCGGACCACGACGGCCGCACCGAGCAGGAGATCAAGGACGCGGTGGAGGGGATCGGCGGGCGGCGCAACGGCTTCACCTACCGCGACCACACCTGGTACTACGTCACCATCGGCCGTGAGCACGGGCTCTTCGCCATCGAGTGGCTGGCCGGCATCCTCTCGCCCCACGAGATGGACACCGCCGTGGTGGACCGCGGGCGGCAACCCGTCGAGAACGAGATCCGCGCCCGGCCGCGCGAGTTCTTCGACCACCTTGTGGCCGCGCTCAACCCGGGGTGGCTCGCGCCCCCCGACTTCTGGGAGCGAGAGTTCGGCGTCGAGCGGCAGCGCGCCCCGTTCCCGGACCTGTGGCGGAGCCTGCAGAGCATCACCCCGGAGGATCTGCGCGGCTTCTACGACCAGTACTATTCGCCCGCGGTCATGACCGTCACGATCGTCGGCGACCTCGACCGCGACGAAGCGCTCGCCCGCGCCCAGCGCACCTTCGGATCGATCCCCGCGCGCCCGGTCGAGCGCTGGGCGACGGCGGCCGAGGACCCGGGGCGCGGGAAGTCCATCTACCGCTGGGGCTTCCAGTCCACGGCGCAGTACCAATCCCGCCACAAGCTCTTCTATGCCAACTCCGACGAGCTGCTGACGGCGCTGTTCGTCCGCGACCTCCTCAACCGCAGGCTCAACCAGCGACTGCGCTACGGGGAACGCAAGGCCGTGTACGGCGCGAGTGCCAACCTGGTCATGCGCGGTCCGGCGGCGTACCTGCAGGTGAGCAGCCGTATCGACGAAGACGACTACGACTTCGCCACGGCCATCATCGACGAGGAGATCGAATACCTTCGGTCAGGCTCGCTTGCCACCGCCGAGTTCGAAACGGATCGCGCTGCCGTGATCGAACGTCTTCGCGGCGCCAACCAGACCGCGGAGTCCCTCAACGCCTGGACCCGCCAGCTCTTCTACGACCCGGCCACCTTCACCGACTTCCCGGACGTCCTCTCCTTCTACGAGAACCTGACCCAAAGCCAGGTCGCGTCCTTCGCGGCCCGCACATTCGACGAGTCCCGGCAGGTGCTGACGGTGACGCGCACGCAGCCGCTCAGCCAGGGGATGGCGGTGGTTGCGGTTGCGGTGCTGGTCTGGATCACGCTGAAGGTGGTCGCGTGGGCGCTGACCCGGCCGGTTGAGATGAAGGCGATCCGCTACGTAGCACATTTCCGACTGCCCGTCCTCCTGCGGACGGCGTACGCCCTCGGAATGGTGGGGTTCGCGCTCGCTCTGGGGCGCATCGCCGCAGTCGGGATCGGGTGGGGGGTGGACCGCTGGATTACGCCCGTCGACGACTACCTCATTCAGCACGCCGGCATCGGCGGCCTCCTCGTCGTTCTGCTCGCCGGCGTCGCGGTCCTCGCGGCGTGGCCTCCGCGCAAGCTGCTGCTCTTCGAGGACCACATCCGCATCAAGTCGCGCGCCTGGCGCTCGCGCATCCTCAAGGCCGACGACATCGAGGAGATCGCGATGGAGCGCGGCTCCGGCGCGTGGCTCAGCCGGGGAGTCCTGCGAAGCCCTCCGCTCGCGTTCGGGCTGATCCGCCCCGGCATCCACCTCCGCCCCGTCAAGGGACGCAGCTACTTCTTCCGCGGCCGGGACACGGCGGAACTGGCGGAAGTGCTGGGCTCGTGGTGGGGAAGGCCCATATCACAGCGTCCGCTGAAGAAGCGCAGAAGGTCGCGGAAGGCAGAGCAAGCTGCTGAGGCGACCCGGGGCGCGCCCGCAGCGACGGGGCCTGGAGCAACGACATCCGGCAGGCCAGCGGCGACGACGCCATCCCGCACCACACCCGGCGTGACGATGCCCGGCGTCACAACCGGCGCAGCCGCACGCGGAGCCGCCCCTCCTCCTCCTCCCGGTCCCGCCGACCCCGAGGAAGACATCGACTTCGACAGCATCGGCCTCACCGAAGAGGAGATGCGCGAGCTGCTCGGGGACTGACCCCTCAGCCTATCCTTCCCAGCGCCGCGAGCGGGTACTCGTTGGTGATGCTTCACCCGTGCGCGATGCAGCGGACGCTTTGGAGAACGGTCCCGCCGACTAGGGGAACCGCTCGAACCTGCACTCCAGGTGCTCCACCATCCTGTCAGGCACCCCCGCCGCTGACGCGTATTTCTGCCAACGGCTCAATGAATCGACGACTTCGTCGATGACCGTGCCGCCGTCTTCCGGAAGGTCGTAGTTCCTCGTCGTATGCCGGAGCCAGCCGCCAGCGTCCATGGGGTCCATCAGAAACCCGAAGTTCTTCACGTGATCGTCGAAGTTGACGCGACGTTGAAGACCATCGGTCCGGAAGGGCGTCGGCAAAGACACCGGGCAGGCCCAGAAACGCCGGCTTGCGTGCCAGTTCGGGGAAGGCTACCGGACCGCGACGATGGAGGGGCAGGTGTAGTGGGGAAATGACGAGCCCGGACCCGCGAAAAGCCGGATCGTATTCGAAGGTTACGCGTCCCGTCGAGGACTCTCCCAGGATGCCGACATCCCGCTCCCAGAGTCGCACCCGCACCACGGCGTAGTCAGTCACGGGCCGCCCTCCTCGAAGCCCGTTGGCGCACTCTTCCCCTGAGCCTGGCGATTTCGTAGGGGGAAACTTCGGGCATCGGGACGAAGGCCTCGAAGGCCTGGAGACGACCCAGTCCGCGCATGACCCGGACCAGCTTCTCCGTGCCGATGCTGTGCCCGGCCTCGAGGCGGTCGATGGTGCGCGGGCTCACGCCCGAGTCGGCGGCCAGGTCCTGGACCCGCAGGTTCTGCTGGAGACGCAGCGCCTTCAGGCGCGCGCCGACCTCGCGCAGGACGTCGGGCGTGCGGCTTGTGGCAATGATCGTAGCCATAATCTTGACCTCCCTTCAACACATCGAAGATAGGTCAAGGACGTGTCGTTGGCCACAACGTCAGATATGGCGTGTAATCACTGAAAAAGGACGAGTACACGCCGTATATGGCGTGTTCCTGGGCTAGATTAGTCGACGATCGCCGCGGCCGTGCAACCTCGCTTAGCCGATCTCCGCCAGGGCCGCCATCACGTCCTCGTTGCTGGGACGGATGCGGTAGTTGACCTCGATGAACTTCCAGCGCACCACGCCCTCCCTGTCGATCACGTAGACGGCGGGGTGGGGGACCGGACGGCGGCTGTCGGCGTTGAAGAGGCCGTAGCGGTCGATGACGGCGTGGTCCGGGTCGGCCAGGATGTGGAAGTCGATGGTGCGGTTCTGCTCCTCGGCGACCCGGTCGATCATCATCTGCTGTTCCGGGCGCTCATCCACGGAGATGGCGAGGATCTCCGCGTCCGCCTGCTGGTCGGCGTCCAGCATTTCACTCAGCTCCCCGAGCTGACCGGCGCACCATGGTCACCAGTGGCCGCGGTAGAAGGCGAGGACGACGTTCTTCTGGCCGCGGAAGTCGGAGAGGGTGACGACGTCGCCGGAGTAGGCGAGGAGGGAGAAGTCAGGGGCGGGATTGCCGACCATGACGCGACCGGTGTCCTGCCCGGGCAGGTCGCGGCCGTCGGCGGGGCCCAGGTTCGCCGCCTGGCTGCCGGCTTCGGGCATTCCCTCAGCCGAGGGTGGCGCGGCGCCCTGGCGGCCGACTGCCAGGTAGAATCCACCCAGCAGCAGCACGGCCAGCACGATGGTCATGGCGCTTCGACGCGACATCATCTTCCTCCAGGGATGGATCTGGCTCAGTTCCTGGTAAGGCTGACGTAGACGCCGCGCACGAAGCGCTCGGGATCCTCGCCCCACATGGCGTCCAGGTCGGCGGTAGGACCGGCCGCGACCACGTCGTCCTCCGACATCCCTTCGGCGATCATGCCGCTCACGCGCTCGCGCACGGTGGAGAGCATGTCACGGTATGCCTGGAGGGAGGTCTGGTCGGTGATCTCGCCATGCCCCGGGATGATGCGGGTCTCCGGCGTCGTGTTGGCGAGCGCGTACTCGGCGATGGCGATGACCCCGTCGACGTTCCCGCCACTGTCCACATCGATGAACGGATAGCGCCCGTTGAAGAACGTGTCCCCCATGTGCACGGCGTTGGCGTTCGTGAAGAACACCAGCGCGTCGCCGTCGGTGTGGGCGCTGGGCATGTGGGTTACGCGGATGTCCTCGCCGTTCCAGTGGAAGCTGACCCGGTCGTTGAAGGTCACCACCGGCAGCCCCTCCGGCGCGGACTGCTGGGAACGCCCCACCAGGTCGGCGAACTCGGCGGGATTCAGGCGGCGGTACACGTTCTCGTGCGCGACGATCAGGGCGCCCTCGCGGCCGAGGTTCTCGTTCCCGCCGGTGTGGTCGCCGTGCCAGTGTGTGTTCAGTACCCAGCGCACCGGCATGTCGGTGACCTCCGCCACGGCGGCGAGGATCTTCCCGGTGAGGGGTGCGAACTGGTCGTCGACCAGAAAGGCGCCGTCATCTCCTACCGAGAGGCCGATGTTGCCGCCCGCGCCGAAGAGCACGTACAGCCCGTCGGCGACCTGCTCGGTGCGGATCTCGACCTGGGAGAAATCCTGCTGGGCCGCGGCCGACAGCGGGGCAAACCCCAGTGCGGCCACCGCGACCAGCATCGCGCGCGGCAAGCGCGCCCCGGGCCTCACTGGCAGATCTTCCGGCCGGTGAGGAATACGACCGCCCCGCCCACCAGGGTGACGCCGACGGATGCCGCGCTGGAACTGACGACGAACCAGATCACCCCGGCGGACATCACGAAGGTGGCGATCAGCAGGACATAGAAGATCAGAGGATTGTGGCGAACAGCGGTCATCGACAGGTCTCTCGTCTGGGAAGGCGCGGAGGGAGCCCGTCCGTACGTGCCGGGACGGGGTTCTTGATGTCGAATCTGCCGACCGCCGGAAGGTGTGTCAACGACGGATGTGGAGGCCCCGCGACCGGGCTCGCGAGCCTGTTGCCGCGCGCATCCGCAGACATGCGGCGACGGGGTTCCACGAGCGTGCAGGCCAGGGTGCCGTGAAGCTTGCCGTCAGCGGCCTCCGAAGCCCGGACTGTTGTCCGATCCGGCACCTCATCCGCATTCTCCTTCTGTGGGAGTTGCCCAGGAACAGCAGGATTTGCATGGCGTTCGAGATCAGACCGGGCCGCGACGTTTCCGATGAAATCCGCCGTGTCGCGCGGGAGGCCGTGGACCGCGCCATCGAGGCGCTCCAGGGAGCCCGCGAGGGACGGTCCAAAGGCGTTCACGACGCGCGCAAGCGCTTCAAGGCCATTCGCGCGCTGCTTCGGCTCGCGGCGCCCCGGCTCGGGCCGGCCTTCCGTCGGGAGAACCGCTGGTATCGGGACGCCGCCCGGCAGCTGGCGGGTGTGCGCGAGGCTCAGGCGAGCCTGGAGACGCTGGACCGGCTGGGGGACCCCGAAGATGCCGCCCTGCGCCGGGAACTGGAGGCCCGCTACGAAGCTCGACGCGGGCTCCAGTTCGAGGGCACCCATTCCCTGGCGGTGCTGGTGGCCGATCTGGAGGAGGCCGGGGAGCGGGTCGCGAAGTGGCCCCTCGCCGGAGAGGGGTTCGAGGTCATCGATTCCGGCCTGCACGCCACCTACCGAAGGGGACGACGGGGCTTCCGGCGGGCGCTGCGGGGTTCGTCCGCGACGGAACTGCATGAGTGGCGGAAGGACGTCAAGTACCATCGCCACCATCTGGAGCTGCTGGTCCCCCTGTGGCCCGATGTCATGACGGGGGCGGCTGCGACGGCCCGGCGGCTCGGGGATCTGCTCGGAGATCATCATGATCTGCACGAGCTGCGCGCCCTGCTTTCAAGGTCGCCCGGACTCGCCGGAGGCAGCCGCGAACGTGAATCGGTGCTGGCGTCGGCGGAACGTCGGTCGCGCGAACTGGAGGCACGCGCCACGGCGGTCGGCGGGCTGGTCTACGCGGAGAGGCCGGGCCGCTTCATCGCACGGATGGGCGCCTACTGGGACACCCACTCCGGTTGCCGGGCCTGACGGCGCACTGACCCGACACCCCGGTCCACGGTGTTAGCTTAGGCGCCCGCATCGATCACCCTCCAACTCCTTCACGCCCATGGACCGCGCCCACTTCACGCAGGCCACCTTCGAATTCCTCACTGAGCTCGCCGCAAACAACAACCGCGAGTGGTTCGCGTTGAACAAGCCACGCTACGAGGGAGATGTGAAGGCGCCGGCCCTCCGGTTCATCTCGGATTTCGGCCCCCACCTCGCGCGCATCAGCGCCCGTTTTCGCGCGGATCCCAGGGCCAACGGCGGATCCCTGTTCCGCATCTACCGGGACACGCGCTTCTCCAGGGACAAGAGCCCCTACAAGACATACACGGGCATCCAGTTCCGCCACGAGGCCGGAAGGGACGCGCACGCACCCGGCTTCTATCTGCACCTGGAGCCGGGCAGCGTCTTCGTGGGCTGCGGCAGCTGGCGCCCCGGCGGCCCCGCGCTGCGGAAGATCCGGGAAGCCATCGACGAAGATCCGGATGCGTGGCTGGAGGCGTCGCGGGACAAAGGCTTTCGGGCGTCGTTCGAGCTGTCGGGCGATTCCCTCGTCCGCGCGCCCAGGGGCTTCAGCGTCGACCATCCGCTCATCGTCGATCTTCGGCGCAAGGACTTCATCGGAGTCGCGCACCTCACCGAGGACGACGTCTGGTCCGAGGGATTCCTCGATGAATTCACCCGACTGTGCCGCGCCGCCGCGCCGTTCCAGCGGTGGCTGTGCGGGGCGATCGGGGTGGGGTATTGAGGGGCCGGATGCGGAAGCATTTCGTCTTGAGTGGGTACCGGTAGAGGAAGTGTCCAGAGGGAAGGAACACCGGTTGGAAAGAGTGCCAGTGGTAACGCGTCCACTCCAAGCCGCGCGACGAGTCTCCTCCGGCGTGTTTGCGCTGGTGGCTTTTCTTACGCCTGCCCAGGGCGCAGCCGGGCTTCAGGACACCGGCTCGGTCATGGGCCTGGTGCTGGATCAGGAGGGCCTTGAGCCGGTGTCCGATGCCCTTGTGGCGCTCCCGGAATTCATCCACCACCGCACTCGTACGGACGCCGACGGGTGGTTTCGGCTCCTCAACGTACCCGCCGGGGAGGTGGTGGTGCGCGTCGAAGGGGACGGATTCAGCACCCTCGTCGAAACGGTGGAAATCGCTCCCATGGAGGAGTCGCTGATCCACTTTCATGTCCATCGTGTCTCGGTCGTGCTCGATCAGCTCCTGGTGGAAGTGCCGCGAGTCGACGATCGTGGGCGCGGACACTCGGAAGCGCGCGTAACAGGGACGGGTGCGAGGTCACGAACCGCCGCCGACCTTCTGCTGACCGGCGTGCCGGGCGTCGCGGCCCAGCAGCCGCAGGGTGGAGTCGGGACCGGAGTGAGGATTCGGCTTCGGGGCGTGAACTCGTTCCTCCTCAGCGAGGAACCGCAGATCTTCCTGGACGGCGTCCGAATCGACGCCGGCGGACAGGATCGGGCGATGTTGACCCTCGAGCAGATACCCGCCACGTCCGTGACGCGGATCCGGGTGCTGCGCGGACCCGCATCGACATCGCGGTACCCGGGTGCCGCAGCGGGCGTCATCCTCGTTGAAACGATGAACCGGGGCGGATAGACGGCGGAGAGCCCGGGGCCGCACGATGGACCCGAGCTCTCGCCTGCCAGGCTGGTACCGGCCTCCGCACCCTGCGGAAGCCTCCGGTCCCCCGCGAGGGAGAGCCGAATCGGCTTCCGCAGGATGTCAGATCAGCTTCCTACCTGCTCGTTCTGAGCGATTGGGAAACAAGTGGTCGTGCCGTACACCTGACCATACTGGTCGACCCCGTCCGGGTGATCGGAGCCGGGTTCACCGAGGTATGGGATATTGAACTGCGTACCCCGCCAGCGCAGATGGTCTCTCTGGCGATGACCGCCTTCAACGAAAAACTCTCGCCGGCGCTCTTCGATCACTTGCCGAATGACATCGTCCTGGGTGGGCAGGTCTTCAGCGGTCACCGGCGGAATTCCGGCAGCGGTGTGGAAGCCGTCGAGAATACTGATCGCCGTGGCCAGGTCTCCTGTGATTGCCGAGGCCTCGGCAATGATCATGCGCGCCTCACGCGACGAGGCAATGATGACGTCCTGAGCCGCGCCCGCGACAAAACTCTCCGGCGTCTTGTTGTGGCGCCAGACGATCGTCGCGTTGTCGTGGCCGATAAGTCCGGTTTCCATGACCGTCACCCGGGGGTCGGGCATGCCCTTCCATTGTACGTTGCGGTAGCTCGGGGCTACCGTCGACTGCTGGTTGGTATCGAGCTCGTTCGTGTTCGCCATCGAGTTCTCGCGCCGGTTTTCGCCATACTCCCGGGTCGCGTAGAAATCAAGAGCGGGATCGTCCACTATCGACTGCGCGTCGGCGATGGCGCTGGAGTACTGCTGCAGGTCGAGATACGCCCGGGCGCGGCCAATACGTGCCGCCTGCACCAGTGCCTGACCCCGGCCCGTCCCCAGCGACCCCGCGATACTCAGGGCCTCCGAGAACTGCTCCACGGCGATCTCCAGGAGCTGTTCCGGTGTCCGGACCACCCCGTCTCCGTTGAGCGGCGTTCCGCAGAAGCCCTCGCCGAAGACCACGTAGATGAAGCCCCCGTACGTCCGCATCTCGGCCAGGTATTGGGTCCGGTTCGGGACATCGGCGTCGGAAAAGGTCTGAAGACGGTCAAAATGGCTCTCGAGCATGACCCTCGCCCGATGGAGCCGGCCAAAGATATTGTCCTGATACTGTGGGAGATTCGCCGGAATGTCGCGGAGCTGCAGCCGCCTTCCGGTGAAGTTCCCCGATGACTGAATGTACTCGTCCGAGTGTTTGGCTGCGAAATCCACGTACTCATCCCACGCCCACTCGAAGTCGCCGATGGCGGATACCCGCAGGGTCCCCGCCAAGCCGGGATCCTCGATGTCCTCGGCCGTGACATTACCCGGAAGATCCACTTCGAGGAGGTCGGCAGTGTCGCACCCCGCCAGCCCAAGGGCCACAAAAAGCGCCACAACGCCGCGCAGCCTCCACGACCACGGCACCATCTCGATCACTCTATTCATGACAGGCCCCTCTGTGGTTTCGTCTGGAATCAACAATCCGTTTCCGGATCCCTCCATCCGCGCGCCCATCACCAGGTCACCCGCACGGTCGCCAGGAAACGCTTGAACATCGGGAAGCCGTCCTGCGTATAGGCCGAAATCCCTCCGGGGTCGGTGCTCCTTGCACCAGTATCCCGAATCTCCGAATCGACGATGGGGTGCCCGAAGGCCTCACCCTGCGCTCTCCATACCCTCCACAGGTTCTGACCCGAGAGCGTCAGGTTGAGCCGGGAGGCACCGAGTCTCGCGGCCATCTCACCCGAGAAGGTGTGGCTCAGCGACACGCTGCGCATCGTGAGTTGGGAGGCGTCGAAGATCCCCGACGGGTTGACTTCGCCGATTTCGTCGTAGCCGAGGAAGATCGGGTCGGTTTTCTCGTTGATCGCCTTCGTGTTCCGGAAGAACAGGTGGGAGCCGGCCGTGATCCCGTCCACCATGGTGTGCCCGCCGACGTATTGCAGGTCGACGTAGAAGCGAGTGTTGTCCTGTACCGAAACGGTCGCGTTGAAAGCCAGTTCGCGTGTTGGAACAGTCGAGCCTCGGTAGACCTCGGGAGCGGTCTCTCCGCTCGTGCACGGCACGGGAGGACCTCCTCCCCGGGTGATTCGGGTGCCCGGAGCTGCGATCGGACCGCTCTCGCACATCACGTTTGTCGCGCGTGCCTGCAAGCCCGTGCCCACGATGTCGGACGACACCACCACGGGCAGGAAAATTGACCCGAGCGGGAAGCCCACTGCGTGGCGCTGGCCCGTCCACCCGGTGGTGAAGTTTCGTCCGAACACCGGAATCGGTGCCAGTCCGCCCAGATCGAGCACCTCGTTCCTGTTCATGTGGACCGCCAGGCCGAACTCGACCCCCAGCATCGAACCCTGGTATGCATCCACATTGAGGCCCAGCTCGATTCCTTCGTTCTGAATCTCTCCGATATTCCTCAGCTGGGAGCCGGGGAAGCCGGTCGAAGGCTTCACCGGAACGCTGATCAGGGCGTCCGTCCGCCTCTGGTCGTAGTAGGTGAACTCGAGGCCGACCCGGTCGTTGAAGAACCCGGCATCGAAGCCGATCTCGGTCTCCACGCCAACCTCGGGTTGCACGTCGGAGTTTCCGATCGTCGCAGGAGTCACGCCGCCCGCGCCCTGGAATCCCGGCTCCGGGTTATAGAGCCTCACCGCAGCGAACTGATCGGGCTGCTGTCCGGCTTTCCCCCAGGCTGCCCGGAGCCGCAGCGAGTTGAGCCAGTCCAACCCCTCCAGCGCGGCCTCCTCCGAGACCACCCAGCTTGCGCTCAGCTTGGGATAGACCACGAAGTCGTAGTCCGCCCCGAAGGCCGAGTTGTCGTCTCCCCGGAGAGCACCGGTCAGGAAGATCCGGTTCTGCCAGGAGGCTTGCTCCTGGACATACACCCCGACGGTCTTGTTGCTTGAAAACCCGTCGGATGTCTCTCGGACTTCTCCGGCGGAGATCGTCTCCAGACTGGGAACCGCAAAACGTGAGCCACGCCCCGCGAGCCACTCCGAGGACCGCTCGTAGTACTGGGCGCCGGACGATGTCGCCAGCGAGAGCCCGGCAAAAGGCTCGTAGGTCAACGTGCCGGAGTAGTCGAAGCTGTAGTTGTCCGTGTTGCGAAACTCGAGTCTCTTGTCGCCCTGACGGCCGCTGATGCCAACCCGCCCCGACGAGTGGCGGTTGAGCCGGAAACCGTTGGTCTCCGCCTGGTCCAGTCCCACGACCAACCGGTGGGTGAGCCATTCGAACGGGCGATGCGTGGCCGAAAGGGTATAGATGTTGCGATAGACCTTCTGACCGGAATCGAGCAACTCGTCGTACAGGTCCGGCAGATACGCGATATAGCCGCGGAAAGCACCATCAAGGGCGTTGGGCGTCCCGGTACCGATCTCGCAACCGCCGCCGGGGCACGACCAGTGGAACCCGGTGACACGCGCGGGCTGGCGCCCCGTCGTGGTGTGCAGCTCGGAGCGAATCCCCCCGAAGCCGAAGTCCACCGTCAGGTCGTCGCGGGGCAGCCAGTTGAGGTTCGCGCGTGCGTCCAACCTGTTGTTGGTATTGTTCGGGACGGGTCCTTCATCAAAGTCCCAGCCCAGCGTGAAGTGATACCGGACCGCGTCGGTGCCTCCCGAGACGGTACCGACGCTTCCCATGGGCATGCCGACCTGGAAGTGCTCCATGCCGAGGACCTCGTAGTCGCGCTTGAAGACGTTCACCTCCACGATCTCGCCGGGAGTGCACGGATCCGTCCCGCGGCCGGTGCAGGTGTAGAAGCTCCCCGGCCAATGCTCCTTGGGATCCCGATACCAGTTCTGCCCGACCTTCGTTGTCAGAGTGAATACGGGGGCTCCCCGGGCGCCTCGCTTGGTGATGATGTTGATGACCCCGTTCGACGCCTCCGTCCCGTAGAGCGTAGCCGCCGCCGGACCCTTGATGATCTCGAGGGACTCGATGAGTTCCGGGCTGATGTCGTTCAGTCGCGTGGACGGACTCTGCGTGCCCACGCCGAGAGATCCCTCGGCTCCCGGTCCGCCGCTGTTCACCCGGACACCGTCAATGTAGATGAGCGGCTGCCCCGAGAGGACCATGGATCCGGCTCCCCGGATGCGGATGTTGTTGCCGCCCCCGACGTGGCCGCCGCCGTAGGCCACGTTCACGCCCGGAACAGCGCCCCCCAGCATGGTCTCGAAGTTGTCCCGGGGAGCGATCATCTGCGTTTCGGCCACCGGGAGGGATCCGACCGTGGTCCCGAGCGAACGGGCCTGCTGCTCCCCTGCCGTCCCGGTAACCACGATCTCATCGAGGTTGATGGCCGTCTCGACCAGGAGGAAGTTCACCTCCGTGGCGGCATCGGCCGTAACCGTGACTGCCTGTTCGGTGGTACGGCGGCCGATCAGCGAGGCCGTGATGACGATGTCCCCCACGGGGACGTTCAGGAGAATGAATCTCCCATCGTTGTTCGTGGCCACATTGATGCCGGTACCCTGGACCTGGATCTCGACACCGCTCAGGGGCGTGAGGCTGTTCGCGTCGGAGACCAGACCGGTCACCGTTACGGTGTTCTGCGCCGCCGCGGCGCCAGGCACCAGCGCGAAAAAGCACGCCACGAGGAGTGGCATACTTCGCGCAACTCCCCCTCCCTTCCAGTTTGCGATCAGTCTTCGCATACACAAGTCGTACATGGTGGCCTCCGGGCTCATGGTACTTGGGGGAAACTTGATTCGAGCGAGACCCCCACGATGATTATTCGCTACACTATCCATCAACGAGCACTCGCACCGGGATCATCGGCGCCGACCAGCCGCCGGAAGTCCGGCCTCTCGTGAAGACTCTCGAAGTTGCGGTCCCGGGGCAGGGTGCGCATGCGACCGGGATTCAGTTCGACTGCCCGGCGGAGTGACTCGAGCGCATCCGAGTCCCGTCCCATGCGCGCCTGCACGGCCGCCAGAGCCACCCAGGCGTTGTCGTTCTCCGGCGACCTGTCGCGCGCGGCGGTGGCGGTGGCCAGGGCTTCATCCAGGTTCCCCTGCGCCATGCTCGCGTTTGCGTTGCGCACCATCTGGCCGGACCGGAAGAGGTTGAGCACGCGCCGCAGTTCCTCCAGCGGCCGGGGATGGTCGTCCACCCGGATGTCCACCACCCGGTCGCTGAACCCACCGCTCCCCGCGCGCGGAACCACCACCAGGATGGCGCCCGACTGCTTGCCGCGTGCATCGCCCCCGGCAGCCTCAGCGGCGTCGAGGGCGTCCATGAGCCGCTCCGCCAGCGGACCGCTGGACGACTCGAAGGAAGCCGCCATGGCGTCGACCACTTCGGGACCCGCCAGAATGTTGCCCTGCGCGCAGTAGTCCATGCCGCAGCGGTGGCCCTTCCAGTCGCTGGCGCCGGTGCCGGTCCAGGCCGCCGTGCGGCCCTCCATGTCGAGGATTGCCACCTGGCGCCGGTCGCGCCCCTCGTCGCTCGCCACCATCATGTCGAGCGCTTCCTGCGGACTGTAGCCGCGCTCGATCAGGTCGACGCCGATGGCACCGTACATGGGGTTGGCGGACGCCTGGTGGGCGATGACCGCCACACCACCTTTCGCGTGCATGGCCCGGTTGCCGGCCGCGAAGGCCTTGGACTGAACCCCCATGCCCAGTTGGCCGGTGCCCGGGTCGCGCGCGATGATGGAGTAGGTTGCCAGATAGTCGGGATCGTCCTCCTGCGCGGCTACGTCTGCCGGCATCCAGCACGGCAGCACCGCGAGGATCAGGAGGACTGCGATGGCGCGGCCCTCTCTGGTGCCCGCTTTCATCAGGACCTCCATGGTTGAGGATGGAACCCGGTGTACCGCGGTTCACACGCCGCGCGGGCGCGCGAACGGCAGGTACATCCCGACTACGACGAGAATTACGAGTCCTTCGAGGATTAGCGGATAGAAGAGCAGATACGAGGGACGGCGGGAAAGGTGTCCATCAGGCGACGCCGACTGCGGCCTGGCCGCAGCGTACGGGGCAATGGGTGCCCGCCAGCGGGCGCCTCTGTCGGACTGGCTCGCCGGGCTTGGTGCCGGGGCAAATGACCGGCAACCCGAGGACCGCGAGGCTGGTGTTGTTGAGAAGGTGGGCGCTGCCGAGCAGCACAAACGGGACTACGGGAGTGCCGGAGGGAAAAAACATCCAACATGTGCCTCCTTGCGCGCGGGCTTCCCGAGGGAGCGGAAGAGGGGGCCCGGGTGGCACAAGTCAGATTAGCGTTGCCGGACAGGCAGGGAAAGAGCAGGCCCGGCTCGGCCGGATTCCACGCAGAGTGGGAGGCGGAACCCGGGCCGAGTCGGCCTCAGGCCCTGCGCGGGCGCGCGAACGGCAGGTACATTCCGGCGACGATGACGAGGAGGAGTCCCTCGAGCACCAGCAGGTACCACGGCCACTCCGGGAAGATGTCCATGAGCGACGCGGACTCCGGCTTCTCCAGGATGTACAGGTAGTTCGAGCCCACGAGCAGGTTGAAGACGAAGATGACCGCCGCGTAGACATGGACCAGCGCGAAGGTGCGCAGGGTCGAGCGAAGATCCGGCATGTACTTCTCCACCAGGATCACCCACAGCCCCGCGACCACCAGCGTGGTGTGGGACAACATCGTCGACACGAAGCGCACGTGGGGCAGTGCGTACGGGCTGTCGGGCTGGAGGATCCCCTGGACCGCCCCGGCGATCCCCAGATAGTACATGAGCGGACGGGTCCACGGCCGGTCCGTCCACAACCCGTAGATGGTGACCCAGACCATGGCTCCGCACATGTGCAGCGGGAGGCGCTCCGCCACCACCCATTCCCCGTGGGACGCGTACCAGAAGTGTCCTTCCACGAAGGTGATCAGGAGCACGGCGCTCATGCCCCGCCTGATCCGGCGCCGGGTCAACTCGCTGCCCGATTGCCCGAGACGCAGGGTCCCATAGCCGAACACGGCGAGCACGGCCAGCGAGAACAGATGCGTGCGCCCGAAGATCACGAACGGATGCACCGGGTCGCCGGAGGCCAAGAAGGAATCCAGGACGCCTGCCTCCCCAGAGTTCGTGCTTCCACGGGGCCCGGAAAAGCCCGGATCGGAAGGCTCAGACTAGCGCTCCGCACCGGGCCGGGAAAGGGAGTTGAGGCCCGCCCGCTGCTCCTCCGGCCCGCGGCGACGCGGCAGCGCATCCGTCCACTCCGCTTGTTGCTTCGGTTACCCCTCCTTATGGTGAGTTTCCACCTTGCCACATCCCGCAAGCGGAGTCATGAAGATGCTGCACCGCCTGATGCCCTCCCTCGCCGTCCTCACGATTCTCGCCGCCGGCTGCGCCCCGGCTGATGACGCGCCCGACCCGGTAGCCGAAGATCCGCAGGCGCAACTCCTCGCCCGCGCCGCCGAGCTCGAGCTGCCCGGAGCGTACGTGCTGCCGCCGGGAGACGCGGTGGTGCATTCGACGGCGGGGTTCGCGAAGATCCTGTGCTCCAACGTCTTCCTGTCCGGGCTGGATCCGGACTTCGCCGCCGAGCACGTCGGCTTCTTCAGCGCGCCCGCCCGGTACCGCGGCGCGGTGACCGACCGGGTGATCGACTACGAGAACCGGCGCGTGCACCTCACCCTCGCGGACGGCACGGTGCGGTCGGCCAAGCTGCACGGCGACCAGGGGTGCCTGGCGCTCCCCATGGGCGAGGAGGAGCCGTACTACGAGACGGTCGAGGTGGTATCGACCCTGCCCGACGCCGAGACCACGCCCTGGCCGCTGGGCGACCTGCTCCCGGACGAGCCCTTTCCGGCCGACGTGGACATGGACAAGGTCGCGCAGGCGGTGGAGGCGGCCTTCGCGCCCCCCGAGGCGCTGACCGCGGCCTTCGTGGTCACCCACCGGGGCCGCCTGCTTGGGGAGCGCTACCGCGAGGGCATCGACCACACCACGCCGCTGGAAAGCTGGTCGATGAACAAGAGCCTGACCGGCACGCTCATGGGCATCCTGATCCAGAAGGGGGTCTACGACATCTGGCAGTCCGCGCCCGTTCCCGAGTGGCAGTCCGAAGGCGACCCGCGCCAGGCGATCCGCATCGGCGACATCATGCGCATGTCTTCCGGGCTGCGCTGCCGGAACCTGGGCGATCCGGGCGATGACCCGGACATCGGATACCCCGACCATCTGTACCTTTATACGGGCACCGTCAACTCGTTCGAGTGGGCGGCCGGCAAGGACCAGCAGTGGGAGCCCGACACGGTAGGGCGGTACCGGAACTGCGACCCCGTGCTCACCAACTACCTGGTCCGCCTGGGCGTTGAAGGGGAGCTGGGCGAGAACTATCACCAGTTCCCGCAGCGCCATCTCTTCGACAAGCTGGGGATGCGCAACTTCGTGGCGATGACCGATCCCTACGGCAACTTCCTGCTGCAGGGATACGGGTTCGGCAGCGGGCGCGACTGGGCGCGGCTCGGCAACCTGTATCTGCAGGACGGCGTCGTGAACGGCGAGCGCATTCTCCCGGAGGGATACGTCGAGTACGCGTCCACGCTCGCGCCCGCCTGGGTGGCCGACGGGCGCCCGGTCTACGGAGGCGCCTTCTTCTGGGTGAACGGTGACGGCCGCTATCCGATCCCGACGAGCGCCTTCCGCATGGCGGGAGCAGGGGGCCAAAGCACCATCATCATCCCCACGCACGACATGGTGGTGGTGCGCATCGGACACTACAGCGGCTCCGGACCTGGGGGCCAGGCGCTCGACGAGGCTCTGCGCCTGCTGATGGAGGCGGTGCCGGCGAACTGAAGGCGAAGCCAACGCGCGGGCGAGGCGCGGCCCTCAACGCGGTCCGTGCGCGGCCCTCAACGCCGTCCGTGCGCGGCCCTCAACGCCGTCCCTGCGCCGCCCTCAACGCGACCCGTGCGCGGCCCTCAACGCGGTCCGTGCGCGGCCCTCAACGCCGTCCCTGCGCCGCCCTCAACGCGACCCGTGCGCGACCGCACTCGCCGGTGGCAGCGGCCAGGACGACCGGTGCCACCGGCGGGGCGACTGCGCCGCAATCAGGTGCCTCCTAGCTGGTCCAGCAGTAAATGAGCCAATGCAGCGGCCAGCACAGGATCCAGTTGCCGTTGCCGTCGGCGTCCGGACGCCCATCGATGATCTCGTCTTCGACAGGTGGGGCGTGATCAGCGAACTGCGCGGCCGCCGGTCCGGTCTGCAGGGCCAGGGCGGCCGCGAGGGAAAGCGCGGCCGTCGTGAGGCGGTTCGGGGTCTTGCGTCGAGTGGTCATGTCCATGGTCTCCGGATTGAGGGTACGCTCCTGGCGGGCGCGAGTCCGTGGCCGTCGACCGCCCCGCTCGTCGTTGGCCTGAGGTGCCCTCATGAACCACACCGAACCCGGATGCCGGGGCGAGTCCATGGCTGGATGGGACGCCTTCACCGCGGCCTCGCCGCCGGGCGATCCGGACAGGCGCGCCCCGCGTCCCGGGCCGGTCACCCGACCGGCGGAAACCGTCTCTCGCCTTCAGCGGCTCGATTGGGTATTCTGGAGCGGTTCGAGCCAGGGTGGCACGGACGACGCATCCGGAACACCGGCCGGCGACACATCGGGGAAACGGCGACACATCCGGAACACGACCATACATCCGGAAACAGAACGGAACCGACAGGAGCGATACGGATGAGCGGAAGACTCGAGGCGATCTGGCTCAAGCGGCAACGTGGGGGCGAAATGAGCGCCGTCTCCGAAGCCGCCGCCGAAGCGGGAGGCGGGCTCGCCGGTGATGCGAACTTCGGACGTACCCGGCGTCAGGTCACATTGATCGAGAAGGAAGTCTTCGACGACCTCAACGACGAACTCGGCACGTCCGTCGATCCGGCCCTCAGGCGTGCGAACCTGATGGTGAGCGGCGTGAGGCTGGCCGAGACCCGCGACCGCAAGATCCGTATCGGCGACTGCCTGTTACAAATCCGCGGCGAGACCCGGCCGTGCACGATCATGGAGGAACAGCTCACCGGGCTGCGGGACGCCCTCGACCCCGGCTGGCGCGGCGGGGTCTTCTGCACGGTGCTGAGCGACGCGCGCATCCAGGTCGGGGATGCGGTGAGCTGGGAGGACTAGCTCCCGACGCGCATGGGGTGGAGCGTATCCCGAAGCTGAGTCGCGGGCAGGGCGAGCATATTCGGCGCCATCCGATACGTCCCTGTTCCGGCGTGCACGACAAAGAGCTGCGACAGACCAAGTGTCTCGTTAGCTGAACGCATCGAGCGGGTTACGCGAGGTGCTTCCGTTCGTTTGACCTCGAAGCCGAGGCGGCGCCCGCCGGACATCACCAGCAGGTCAAGCTCCGCACCCGCGTGTGTGGACCAGTGGAAGCACTGCTCCGGCGGGACGCGGAGCAGGTGAATCACCTGCTGAATGACGACTCCCTCCCAGGACGCTCCCACCTTGGGATGCGACACAACATCCTCGCGGCTGGTCAACCCGAGAAGCGCGTGAAGAAGGCCCGAATCGGCGATGTATATCTTGGGCGAGCGTACTTGCCGCTTGCGGATGTTCTCGAACCAGGGCTGCAGCTGTCTCACCACGTACACTGAAGTCAGCAGATCCAGGTAGCGCCGTACCGTCGTGTGCGAGATTCCGAACGCGCGTCCGAATTCAGCGCCGTTCCAGACCTGCCCGTGCCAGTGTGCGAGCATCGTCCAGAAGCGGCGGAGGGTTGTGGGCGGAATCCGGCTTCCCAGGCCAGGGAGATCGCGCGACAGGAACGTGCTGACAAAGCCATCGCGCCAGCGCCGGCTGGCAGGTTCCGTACGAGCCAGATAGGAGCGTGGAAACCCTCCCCGCAGCCACAGGTGTTCGAGGTCGTCGACCTCTTCCAGGCTGAGGCCGTCGAGTTCGTGAAACGCCACGCGGCCCGCAAGAGATTCGGATGTCTGCCGGAGGAGCTCCGGTGATGCGCTGCCCAGCACCAGAAACCTGGCCGGGGTTGCGGGACGATCCGCGAGCACGCGCAAGAGCGGAAACAGGTCGGGCAGCCTCTGGATCTCGTCCAGGACGACGAGCCCACGGAGCGGCCTCAGTTCCAGGCCGGGGTCCGCCAGCCGCGCCAGATCGGCTGGATCTTCGAGATCGAACCACGTGGTCGGATCCTGTGTCGAGGCCTGAAGATGACGGGCGAGTGTGGTCTTGCCGACTTGTCGCGCACCCAGAAGGGCGACGACAGGGAACTCGCCGATAAGCAGGCGCAGGCGCTGCAGGTGGTTTTCTCGGGCTATCTCCATCATCCTTGAAATATGAATGACGCATGTTCACATTTCAAGTGTGGATACCGGAAAGAATCCGCCTGCATTGGGGCTTGTGGCGGATTCTACCGATTCCGCCTGCTTTCCCCCGCCCGCACTCCTCCTGGAGGGCCTTCTACCTCCGGTTTCCCCCCGGCGGAGGGGGAGGCGGCACCACGGCCTCCGTCGTCTGCGGAATCCCCTTTTCCTTCCACGGGTCGAAGACGCCGAGACCCTCGCAGAAGTCGCCCGTGTCCAGGAAGTGGGTGTGCTCGCACTCGCGGCTGGAGCCGAGGTTCACCAGCAACTCCTCCGTTTCCGGGTAGGCGACCCGTACGAAGAACCCGGAGCGTCCGCCCCTCGCCATGTCGGCCGCGGACTGACCCAGCCGGGTGATGGCGGTCACGTCCGCGCCCTGCTCGACCAGGTACATGATGAGTTCGTTGTCGCCACGGGCCGCGGCGTAGTGGATCGGCCGGTACAGCCAGGAGTCGGCCAGATTCACATCCGCCCCGTGCTCGTCGACCAGGTACTTGACCGCGTTGAGGAAGTTGTCGGGGACTGCGCGCACGCTGAACGCCCCGAGCCCCTGCCAGCCGCCACCGGCTGCGGCATGGATGGGGTACGCGTTGTACGAGTCTTCGGGAATCCAGGGAAGGCCTGAATCCTCCTGCTGGCGCCCGTCCTGCTGGCGGCGCTCCCGCATGCCCACCGCCGGCCAGCGCGTGGGGATGTTGGGGTCGGCGCCGTGGGCGGCCAGCATCTTCATGGCTTCGATGTCCTGCGCGAAGGCGGCCCGGTAGAAGGGCGTGGCGCCCTCCAGGTTGATGCCCATCTTGGTGAGGCCGAACTCCCAGTACCACAGGTGCGTGTTGAGCTGGACGTTCGGGTCCGCGCCCGCGTCCAGAAGCGCCTGCAGCAACTCCAGGTATTCGGTCTGCTCGTTGTCCTGCGCGCGCGGCTGCGGGTAGTTGGACTTGGGCGCCCAGTGGGTCTGCAGCACCGCGAACACCGGGGAGATGCCGTCGGTGTCGGCGGCCCGGTCGGGATCGGCGCCATGCTCGACCAGCTCCATCGCCAGGTCGAACTGGCCGTTGATGATGGTCATCAGCAGCGGGCTGGTGCCGTCGCCGCTGACCTGGTCGATGTCGGCTCCGCCGTCCAGCAGCGCGAGTGCCGCTTCGACATGGCCCTCGCGAGCGGCGTGCAGCAGCGCGGTCATGCCGCCGGTCATGCCCACCAGCGTCTCCCGGTAGGGAGGACGCGCGAGCGGCGGGCCGCCGGGGTAGTCCGCGCGGTGCTGGACCAGATCGTCGGCATTGAACTGCCGCTGCGCGTGGTCGGCGCGCAGGAACTCGCGCTGGGCGGCGATCGCTTCCTGCACCTGTGCGGGGGTCAATTCCGGCTCCGTGCCCGGTTCGGCTTCGAAGCGGAGCCCTTCGATGCGGTCGCGCAGGAGCTGGCTGGCCTCGCGGTCGATGGCCACGCTGTGCAGCACGTCCACCACTCTGGTGGCCACGTTCGGGTCGGCTCCGTGCTTCAGGAGTACCTGAATCGCCGGTGTCCGGCTGTACGAGGCCGCAAACATCAATGGGGTCTGCCCCGCGGAGCCCTCTCGCGCGTTGACGTCGGCACCGTGTTCCAGCAACGCGGCTACCGCGTCCTCGCCGGCCACTACGCGCGCGGCCAGGTGGAGCGGGGTGGCCCCGCTATTGGTGGTGGCGAGGTTCGCATCCGCGCCCCTCTCGAGGAGAGAGCGCACCACCGCCCCGTGTCCGGCCTGGCTGGCCAGGTGGAGTGGCGTGTACGCCCCGATGCGGGTCGTCGCGCCGACCTCGGCACCCGCGGCCAGCAGCACGTCCACGACATCGCCGTGGCCCTCGAGCGCGGCCATGTGCAACGCGGTCATGCCGTCGCCCTGCGCCTGACTCGGGTCCGCCCCTCCGGCGAGCAGCGTCTGAACCGCTTCCGCGTCGCCCTGCCTTGCCGCGCCCATCAGCCCGGCATCCTGAGCCTCAACAGAGGCGGCCAGCGACGCCAGGAGCAGGGTCGCGCCCAGCACGCCCATGCGGCCGCGCTTCACCGCCTCGTCGGGGGCCCTCACGATCCGGCCTCCCGCAGCGCGTCGGCAAAACCGCCTCTGGGGAACGAGAGCGGGAACGGGCTCACGCTGTCCCCGAACGACCGCAGGTCGTCGTGTCCGATGCCCTGCATCAGGCTTACGAACGCGTCGGCCATCGGCGTTCCCTTGGGCGCCCGCAAGTGCATGTTGCCTTCCAGGGCGCCGTTGGCGTGCCCCATCAGGATGAGCGGGCAGCGGCGGTGGTTGTGCAGGTTGGGGTCGCCCATCGAGGAACCCCAGACGATGGCGGTCTTGTCCAGCAGCGAAGCGTCGCCCTCCATCGTGTTCTTCATCTTCTCCAGGAAGTACCCCATCAGGCTCAGCCTGTGGGTATTGATGAGGTTGAAGTCCATGATGTCGGCGGGGACGTTGCCGTGGTGCGACGCGCCGTGGAACGACTTGTTGGTGCCGCTGACCGGGAACGTCCGGTTCGACTGGTCGAAGCCGATCTTGAAGGTGATGACCCGGGTCATGTCGGTCTGCAGCGCAAGCAGCTGGAGATCGAACATGAGTTCCATGTGCTCTTCCCAGGAATCCGGGACCCCGGAGGGAGCCTCCGGCATCGCCCGCTCCTCGCCGCTCGTGTTGCGCTCCTCGACCAGCTCGATGCGGCGCTCCAGCTCGCGGATGTGGGTCAGGTACTCGTCCATGGCCCGGCGGTCGACGGCCCCCAGCTCTCTCTTCAGGCGCGCCACCTCGGCGGCGATCCAGTCGATGACGCTGCGGTCCGTGCGGCGGCGGGCGGCGCGGTCGGCGGCGGAGTCACCCGCTCCGAAGAGCTGCTCGAAGACCGCGCGCGGCTCGCGGATGGCCGGAAGCGGCTGGGTCGGGGAGGCCCACGCCACCGAGGTCGTGTAGGCGCAGTGGTAGTTGTAGGCGCATCCGCCCCCGCGGTCGATCGACTCGGTGGTGAGCTCCAGCGAGGGAAGTGCGGTGTCCTGGCCGAAGCGGCGCGCGTGCAACTGGTCCAGCGAGGTCCCGAGATAGACGTCCGATCCCTGGGTCTGCTTGGGATGGGCCTGCGTCAGGAAGACGGCGGTGGTGCGGTCGTGGTCGCCGCCGATCTCCTCCGCGCGGTACGCCTCCGCCATCCGCGAGTCGGTGTTGCTGATCACCGTCAGGTAGTCGCGGTAGGGCTCGAGGGGCTTGAGCTGGCTGGTCGCCGCGAACTCGAAGTCGCGGCCGACCTTCTCGGGCGCGAACAGGAACTGCTGGTCTCCCCAGTCGCTCCCGCCCGCGCATCCCATCGATTCTTCGATGCCCACGAAGCGCGTGAAGTCGCTGGCGGCGCGGTCCCGCCAGAGCCTGCCGGCGGGGACCATTGCGTCCAGCAGGGGGAGCGCAACCGTAGTGCCCATCCCGCGAAGGAAGGTACGGCGAGAAAGGTGCTTTCCCGTAATGAAGTTCATGGTCGCTTACACTCCCTGGTTGGCTTCCGTGTCGGCGGTCGCCTCGGTTCGTCTCATCCGGAACGGATCGCTCTTCACGATCCCCAGAACAAAGGCGGACATGCTGTATCCTTCGGCCTCCGCGTCGCGCGCGATGGCTCGAATGGTTGGTTGATCGAAGTACTCCACGGGGCGGCCGATCGCGTACGCCAGCAGATGCGCCGTGAAATTGCGCACCAGCGGGATCGGACGCTTGAGGATGACCTGGGTCAGTTCGGCCGGCGTGGTAATGGGCGTTCCGTCGTAGAAGTCGCCGCGCGTGTCCAGCGCCACCATGTTCTCGCGGATGCGCCAGCGGCCGGTCACGTCGTAGTTGTCGAGCGCGAGGCCGATGGGATCCATGAAGCGATGACAAGCGTTGCAGGTCGGATTGGCGCGGTGACGCTCCATGCGCTCGCGCGTGGTGAGGCGGCGGCCGTCCGCCGTTCCCTCGGTCTGGTCGAAGGCGGGAACGTTGGGCGGAGGATGCGGCGGAGGCGTACCCATCAGGACCTCCATGACCCACTTCCCTCGCAGAACCGGAGAGGTGCGCGCCGACATCGAGGTCAGCAGCAGGACGCTCCCGTGCCCGAGGATGCCGCGCCGCTTGTCGTCGGGATACGTGACCAGGCGGTAATCGTCGCCCGTGACGCCGTCGATCCCGTAGTGCCGCGCCAGGCGCTCGTTCAGGAAGGTGTAATCCGCGCTGAAGAACTCGAGCAGGCTGCGGTCTTCCTGCACCAGGTGGTTGAAGAAGAGCTCGGTTTCCCGCACCAGGTCGTCGCTCAACTGGCCGGTGAAATCGGGATAGAGGTACGGCTCCGGGTTGTTCTTGGCGGCGTCCTGCAGGCGCAGCCACTGATGCGCGAAGCGGGTGCCCAGCGCGTCGGAGCGCGGATCGGCGAGCATGCGCCGCACCTGCGCTTCGAGCACGGCGTCGTCGGAAAGCCGTCCGCGGGCGGCGACATCGAGCAGCTCCTGGTCGGGCGCCGAGGCCCAGAGGAGGAAGGACAGCCGGGAAGCCAGATCGAGGTCGTTCAGGTAGTAGTTCTCGCCTTCACCCCGGCCGGCCGGCTCCCGCTCGAGCCGGAACACGAACGAAGGGCTGGCGAGCAGTGCCTGGAGCGCGGTGCGCACGCCGATCTCGAACCCGCCGCCGTCCGACCCCTGGTCGTAGAAGGCCATCAGCCCCTGCAGGTCCTGGTCGTTGACAGGGCGGCGGTAGGCCTGTTCCGCGAGCCGAGCCACGATGGACTCGGCGCAGGGCCGCTCCTCGGACTCGGACGCGGGCCGGCAGCTGAAGATCCTGTCCCGGGTCGGCGTGTCGGAGACGCCGGCGACGGCCGTGGGCCCGGTGATCATCAGGTTCGAGAGGTGCGGAAGCGCGGTGATGCCGTAGTTGGCCCACTGCTGGGCGTCCTCGCCGCCCACGAACGACCAGTCGAAGGGGCTGAAGCGGTCGTCGTAGGGACCGTCCATGCGCCGCACGAACGCCGCCGCCACCTGGCGCTGGCCCGCGCGCACGAAGACGGGATCGGTCTTGAGCGGCACGCCGCTCTCGCCGTTGTGCGGGATCGGGATGACCGCCACGCCCTCACCGTCGACGGAGATGTCGAGGTCCTCGAAGCCGGTGCCTTGTCCGAACAGGGTCTCCACGGTCAGGACGTACTCGCCGTCGGCCGGGAAATCGTGGGTGACCACCATCCCACCGCGCGTGCCGAACGGGGTCCCCTCGATGTGGTCCCATGCGTGCTGCGACACCTCGATCGGGTTGGTGTACTTGGCCGACACGGGAACAGCCTCCGGGTTGCCCACCGCGAGGCGGCTCACTTCGGTTGCGGCGCGCATATAGGCGGCCAGCAGCGTCGTCGACAGCCCCTGGGCCGCGGACAGGTTGTCGAAGCTGCCGAGAAGCACGTCGGCGGGGAGCCAGCGTCCGGCGTCGATCTCGAGGTCAAGCATGTCGCGGATGACGCGCTCGTACTCCGCGCGGCTCAGCCTCTGGAAGCGCCGGATCCCGGGATTGGGGCGGGCGGCGGCGGTTTCGTCGACCAGCTGCTCCAGCGTCTCCACCAGCACCTGGAGGGTGTCGCCCGAGGGGCGCGGCATCCCGGGGGGCGGCATCATGCCCGCGCGCAGCTTGCGGATCATGCGTTCCGCGGTCTCCGCCAGCTCAGGGGCGCGTTCCACGTCGAATCCCTGAAGCGAGACGTTGCCCGTGAGCAGCGCGTCGTTGTGGCAGACCTGGCAGTACTGGACCACCACCCGGGTCAGGGCCGGGGATTCGATCGATGACGCGTAAGCCGCGCTGGCGCCGCCCGAACCTGCAGGTCGGGATTCCCCGGAAGGAAGGGAAGGGGGGTCGCCAAGCAGAGTCAGCGCCGCACCCAGAGCCGTTCCGATGACGAGTGTTCTCATTGCCTCCGCCTGAACCATAGGGGACCCGCCTCGTCGCGACGAGACACTCCACACCAGCCTCCAGTATAGGGTAGACAAGCGGGAGTCGCAAAGCGGTCAAGTCAGTCCGGGCCGGCGCTTCCCTCCCGGATTTCGGGACACAGCGCGCGCAGTCGGTCGCGGTCGCCGGGGGCGACGCCGGCATCTTCCGGATCCGCTTCCCCGCGTGCCGGCCCGCCCCGCATCAGCGACCCCGGCTCGGACACGTGGCCGAGCCCCAGCGCATGACCCAGTTCGTGTGCCGCGACGCGCCGCAGATCGTCCAGTCCGGCGAAGCGATGGATGCGGATTTCGCGGCTGACGTCGACCCCGCCCGCGCCGTCGCGGACCACCGCTTCGCGGTAGACGCCCGCCTCCGCGGTATCGGGAGGAAGGAGTTCGGACAGCTCGCGTGTGCGAGCCGCGAATCCCGCCGAATCCAGGGTCGCGCGCTCTCTCTCGAGCGCCGCCTCCAGGCGCCTGCGTTCGTTGGTGCGCGCCTGACGCTCGTCGTAGATGAACCGGACCGGCATGCCAGCCTCCGGATCATGCAGGAAGAGTGGCCGCCCGAGCGCTGCCTCCCAGAGCCCGGCAGCCTCCCTGAGCACCGTTTCCGCGGTGGCGGCGTCGAGCTCGAACTCCTCGTCCAGCCGCGCGATTCGCCACGCGAGAGGGACCTGGCACGGCATCGACGATCCCTCGGTCGGAAGGTCGGTCCGGTCCGGCTCGGCCGGGGCCGAGGGTGGCAGGGGCACGTCCGCGACACGGTCGGGTTGCGCCGACCACAACCAGATCATGAACCCGGCCATCGTCAGGATCGCCGCCAGCCAGGGGAAGGGGTTCTTCATGTGGCTCCGTTCCGGGACGGTCCCGGGCTGGACGCGCACCGGGCACGGCCTCCGCCGTGATGCAGGCTTCGGGCGGGCTTGTCCTTTCCGCACGCCGCTCCCTAGTGTGACCCATGTTCGCGCCCACCGCCAACGACCGCTTCAAGGCGCAGTGGGACGACCGGCTGGCCTGGTCGATCGTGGTCGCCGTGTTCGTTCACGTGGCCGGCTTCGCCTTCTTCCCGGGGTGGAGGTTGCGGGACCTTGCGCCCCAGCCCGTCTTCGGCGCCCAGGGAACGGAGTGGATTCTCCTCCAGCCGCCCGGGCGGGGTCCGGGGGTGGAGGCCATCGTGGCCGCGGCCGTGTCGGGCGCAGGTGAGGACTCGGCGTCCGCACGGGAAGCCGAAGAGGAAGAGGCGGCGGACGGGAATCCCGCCGAGTTCGCGGATCGCGGCCGCGAGGGTCGCGGGGGAAGCTTCCTGGACCGTCTGCGCGGGCGCTCCGCCCCCCGGCCGGTTCTCGCCGAACCGGAGCTGGACGTTGGCGAACCCGAGACCCCCGTCGACTCCGAGAGCGACGGAACCCCCGGGGAAGACCCGCTTTCCATCGACGGCAGAGCTTCGACGGCGTCGCTGGAGTCTCTGCCGGATCCCGACGAACTGGATCTGGACCGGCTCTCCGTTCTCGAACCCGAACTGTCTCTGACGTCGCTCTCGGCCTGGGTGCTGGTGCGCAATCCCGACGAAGTGATGGAGTTCATGCGCCGGTCCGCGGCGGGCGCGGGTCTGGCCGAGGAGGACTTCCGGACCGTGCGCATTACCCTGTGGATCGACCGCACGGGGTCCGTGGAATGGTCAGAGGTCATGGAGTCCAGTGGAGATCGGCGCGTCGACGAGATTGCGCTGGAACTCGTGAACGAAGTGATCCTGTTTCGGCCCGCCAGGGAGCAGGGAGTGGCGGTGGCCCGATCCGCGGTCTTCAGCATCCCCTTCCCGTGGACATGATGCGCCGGCATCCCGCCTGCGCCGCCGTGCTCGCGACGCTGATCCTCGCGGGGTGCGTGGGCGGACGCGGGCCGCGGGGGCCGGTGCGGTCCCCGACCGGGATCGTCTACCCTCCGGGCGTGCCACCCGTCGAGACCCGGTTTTCCCAGACCGCCACCCTCTACCTGAACATCGACGGGGAGGAGGAGGCTGCCCTCCAACAGGCCCTGGAGGGGATCGACGCCGATCCGGGCAACTCGATCCATTACTTCCTGGCCGGGGTGGCCGGGGCCAGGCTCGGGGAGTACGGGGACGCCCACGGCTGGTTCCGGGAAGCCCGGCGCATCTACCCCGCGTACGAGCTCGACATCGAGCCGGAACGGGAGGCCGCATGGGCCCGGGCCTTCAACGTGGGCCTGGAGGCCTATGCGCGCGGAGAACTTAATGTGGCCGCCGAGCATTGGCTGCAGGCAACCGCGATCTACGACCTGCAGCCCGCGGCGCATCGAAACCTCGCCAGCCTTCTGGTGGAGCTGGGGCGCCGGGACGAGGCGATCCGGGTGTATCAGGATGCGCTACGCGGGCTGGAGCGGCGGCCCGCGACGCGCGTGCTGGGGGAGGACGAGGTCCGCGTGCGCGCCGAACTGCGCGCCGACACGGAGGATCGACTCGTGCAGCTCCTCCTGGCCACGGGGCGCTTCGCCGACGCCGAACCGCTGCTGCGGCGGCAGCTGGCCCGGGATCCCGCGAGCATCCGGGCGCGGAGCGATCTCGCGAGGACCCTCGTGGAGCTGGGACGCACGGACGAGGCCACGGAACTCTACGCGTCGCTTCTGACCGACGAATCACTGGCCGCGGCCGACCTGTTCAACCTGGGAATCGCGCTCTTCCGCTCCTCGCGCTACGACCAGGCCGCGCGGGCGTTCAAGCTTCTCACGGACAAGCAGCCCGACTCGCGGGATGCGTGGTTCAACTACGCGAACGCGCTGTTCGCGACCGAGGCATGGGCGGCGCTGGCCGACGCAGGCGATCGACTGCTGGCGGTCGACCCCCTGAGCGAACCCGCGCATCTCATCACGGCGCGGGCCCGGCTGGAGACAGGGGATGAAGCCGGAGCGCGCGCCGGAGTGGCCCGTTCCGACAGCCTCCCCATCCACCTCGACGGGCTGAGGCTGAGCGTGACCGAGGAGGGGACCGTGGTCCAGGGGCGCCTCGTCGGGAACGCTCAGCCGGAGGGGGCGCCCGTGCGGCTGCGCTTTATCTTCTACGACAACGCAGGCCCGCTGGGAGAGAGGTTTCTGGAGGCCAGCGCTCCGGGTCCGGGCGCCAGCGCGGACTTTCGCGTTTCCATCGAGGGACGGGCGCTCGGGTACCGCTACGAGTTGGAGAGGGGCGGGACACCGTAGACCGTGCGCCGGCGCTCGGCGGTGCACCCTGTCCGGGGCTCAAGACCCGCGGCCCCTGTGCGGGCGGAGCTACGGCCTGCGGCAGGCGGCGCGGGAGGCGCGCCGTTGGTCGATCGGCTGCACGGTGAGGATCAGCTCGTCGCCGTCGATGACGTCGATGGGCTCCGACAGCACGCATCCCTGTGCCAGAAAGTCCATCATGAAGTACACGCGACCGGCCAGATTCCAGCGAAAGCTGAAGGTGTCGCGGTTGAGCGCCTCGACCATCCCCAGCCGGTTCTGGTAGGTCTCGCTCCATACGTAGATGGTCACCGCGTTGCGGCTCTGGTTCTGCACCTCCAGGGATATGCCTTCCGCGCGGCCGGGCGGCCCGAGACCGTCCCCCCGGGCGGAGGCACAGCCGGCCAGCGCGGACGACAGCAGCACGATCGGGAGCACGCGCAGCGGGATCGCTGGCAGATACCACATCCTGCGGCTGACTCGCGACATGCGCCGGCTGGCTCGCGGCATGTGGATACCCTGGTCCTGGGGTTACCGAAGACGCGGCTCCCTGGTGGAAGCCGGCCCGCACCCGGGGGGCGCACCGGGCGCAATGCTCCCCGTGCGCGTATAATCATAGGTACTGATAGGCCACATGGACCGATGGAGGTCCGATGAAGCTGCTCTCCGGCCCGCCAATCCGCTTGCTTCGCCTGCTGCGTGCGAATCCCGGCCTTCCGGCCCTCCTCGTGTCCGGGATCGGGTTCGCGACGGGCCCGGCCGCCGCCCAGCGCCCGCTCCACGGGGTGGTCGCCGACCAGGCCACGATGTCCCTCATCGACTCGGCCCGTGTGACGGTGGTGGGTACCGAGCTCGAGGCGGTGACCGGGGGAGACGGCACATTCTCGTTCGAGGGCGTGCCGCTCGGCTCGCTGGCCGTGCGCATCGAGGCGCCGGGCTATCCTGTGATTGTGGAGCAGGTCGAGGTGGTGCAGGACGTCGTCCTCTACATGCAGGTCATGATGCCCAGGGCCGACGTCATCCTGGGAGAGCTCGTGACCCCCCCGTCGGCGTGAGCGAGGCCAGGACCGCCGCCGAACTGGTGGCCCGCAAGGTGCTGGACATGAACCCGAACTCGGGGAACCTGGGCCTGAACACGAACCCGGTGCGCCTGCGCGGGACCGGGACCTTCGGGCCCGGCGGTGAGCCGACGGTGTTTCTCGACGGCGTGCGGATCGGAACCTTCGGCCCGGCGATGGAGGTGCTGAGCCAGATTCCGGCACGGGACGTGCGCAACATCCGGGTGCTGCGCGGTCCGGCTTCGGGCTTTCTCCAGGGATCCGCGGACGGCTCCATCCATATCGAAACCCGATCGGGTCCGGGCTGAGCTCGCACATCCGCCGCCGGCGCACGTAACCGCCGAAAACCCTGAAGTTTGACACGCGGAACCCCGCTCCGTATCAGTCAGAAGGGCGATCAGCTTCACCGATCGCGATTCGCGGACTGCCGGAGGATTTCCGCTGCCGGAGTCGCCGGGACTGGTAGCGCTGCCTGTTTCCCTCGCCTGCAGCGCGTCCCGCGTGACCCACCTCCCGGTGCACTATTCTCGTGCCCTTTTCGCGCCTGGCGCCGCCTTCGGGGACCGTCTCGCCGTGGCGCATCCCAACACATCTCCTGCCTTGGAGGATCCATGCTTCGACCACTTTGTCTCTTACCGCTGTACGCGGTGGCCTTTCTGGTGTTTGTGCCGGGGGCGCACGCGCAACAGGCGACCCTGACAGGCACGGTAACCGACCGGCAGACCGGCGAGCCGCTCGCCGCCGTGCAGGTCTTCATCGCGGAACCCAGCATCGGCGCGCTCACCCAGCAGAACGGGCGCTTCCTGATGCCGGGCGTGCCCGCCGGAACTCACTCGGTCACGGCCCAGCGCATCGGTTACACCTCCTCGACCATCGAGGTGACGGTGGCGGCCGACGAGACCGCTCTGCTGGAGTTCCAGCTGACCGAGGAGGCGCTCGGGCTCGACGAGATCATCGTGACCGGAACGCCCGGCGGCACCCAGCGGCGCGCGATCGGGAACGCGGTCGCGACCCTGGAGGCGGCACAGGTCACCCAGGAGGTCGCGATCCTCAACATGCAGGACCTGCTGACCGCCCGGACCCCCGGGGTCCAGTTTGCCCGCGCCAGCGGAAACGTCGGCACGGGTTCGGCCATCGAGGTGCGGGGCACGGGGAGCTTCAATCTCGGCTCCAACCCGCTCATCTACGTCGACGGCGTGCGGGTCAACAACAACTCGCAGGCCGGGCCCGATCTGGGGAATGAGCGTGAGGTCAACGTCCTCAACGACTTCAATCCCCAGGACATCGAGAGCATCGAGATCATCAAGGGGCCCGCTGCGGCGACGCTGTACGGGACCGAGGCATCCGCCGGAGTGATCCAGATCATCACCAAGCGCGGCGCCGAGGGCGAGGCCCAGTTCGACGCCTCGGTACGCATGGGCACCAACTACCTGCGGAATCCGGCGGCGCGAATCGGCACCAAGTGGACGTGCCAGAACAGCTTCGACCCGCCTTGCCGCGAGGGCGAGGGGCTCGTGTCCTACAACGCCTACGAGGAGTCCAACGTCCTGATCGAGCAGGGCGCCTTCCCCTGGCCGCAGGAAGAGCTGTTCCAGCGCGGGCTCAGCCAGAGCTACAACCTGGGCGTTCGCGGGGGAACCCAGAACTACCGCTACTTCCTCTCCGGCAACTACGACAACGACGAAGGCATCACCTACTACAACTGGAACAAGGCGCTGCGGTTGCGCGCCAACCTGGGGGTCGTCTTCTCGGAGAACTTCGCGCTCGACGTCTCCACGGGATATGTGGACGGGAAGACGAGGTTCCTCTCGCCCGCGGACGGCGACGGCGGCATCTGGGAGGACCTGGCCTGGGGCAACGGCTTCTGCTATCCGCGCATCAACGGGCGCAACGCCTGCGCCCGGCTGATGGGCTTCCAGGAGCACCTCCCCTCCGACGTGGCCAAGCTGGAGGCGACGCGTGAGTTCAGCCGCTTCACCGGAAGCGGAACGCTCAACTTCACCACCGGCGACTGGCTCTCGTCACGGGTCGTGGTGGGGATCGACAAGGGCTGGGACGAGAACAACGTGCTGTGGCCGCTGGAGGTTCAGCTTTCGCCGGTGTACGAGGAGACCGCCTCCGGGCTGGTCGTTCTCGAGAGGCCGGTCACCACCAACCTCACCGCGGACTGGTCCGCGACCGCCAGATTGCCGGTAACCGACTCATGGGGCAGCGCCACCTCGGTGGGCGCGCAGTACTACTCCGAGCGCCTCTCCATGCTCGGCACCACCGGACGCGGATTCGCCTCTCCGTTCTCGCGCACCGTCAACCAGACTCCGCCGGCGAGCGCCGATCTCAACTTCGATTACATCGAGAACAAGTCCATCGGCTTCTACGTGCAGGAGGAGTTCAGCTACAACGACCGGCTGTTCCTGACCGGCGCCGTGCGCTTCGACGACAATTCGGCCTTCGGCGCCGAGCTCGAGCCGGAGACCTATCCCAAGGTCTCGTCCACCTGGGTCATTTCCGAGGAGAGTTTCTGGAACTTCGACATGATCAACTCGTTCCGTCTGCGCGGCGCGTGGGGCCAGGCGGGCCGACAGCCGGACGCCTTCGCCGGCACCAACCAGTACAGCGTCATCCCCGGGGCCGGCGGGACGACGGCCCTTGATCCCAGCAACCCGGGCAACCCCGCGGTGGGTCCCGAGCGCAGCACCGAGCTCGAAGTCGGGTTCGACGTCGCGCTGCTGGACGACCGGGTCTCGGCCGAGTTCACGTACTTCGACCAGAAGAACGAGGACGCGCTCCTGGCCGTGCCGCTGCCGCCCAGCCTCGGCTTCGGCGGGTTCACCCAGCGCAACCTGGGCCGCATCGACAACTGGGGGTGGGAGGCTTCGGTCAACACCCGGCTGTACGAGCGACCCGGGCTCTCCATCAACCTGGGCCTCACCGGATCCTACGTGATGAACCGGATCAAGGACCTGGGGAGCTTCGCGGGCACCCGCGAGATCCGGATCGGACTGCCGTATCCGAACTACTCCGAACCCCGGTACTACGTGATGTCGGCCCAGTTCGACCCCAACGGTCCCGTCCGCAACGCGTACGGCGAGAACGTCAGCGCCATGTGCGACGCGGGTGTCATCGTGGGTCCCGATGGAACTCCGGCCACGGTTCCCTCCGGCACCGGGCCGACCGACCAGTATGGCGTAATCCTCGGAGGTCCGACGATTCCCTGCGGCGACGCCGGATACAACATCATGGCGGGCCCGGCCTTCTTCCCGTACAGGTTCTCCGTCAACCCCAGCATCAGTCTTCTCGACAACGCGGTCTCCATCCACATCCTGGCGGATGGCGGCTTCGGCAAGGTCGGGCTGGACGGGGCCCAGGAGTGGGGGCACCGCTACAACAACAGCTACGACTCCCGCTGCGAGTGCGACCCGGTCTGGGTGGCGGGCGACCGCTATCGTTCCCAGGCGACCTGGGGGTACTTCGACGCCGACTTCTGGAAGCTGCGCGAGGTCGGAGTCCGCTACAACTTCACCGAGGCGATGGCGAATCGCATCGGGGCGGACCGGGCTTCAATGTCCTTCTCGGGCCGCGAGCTGCTGACCATCTGGCAGCGGCAGAAGGAGGTGGGGAACTTCCTCGGCACGCAGGCGGGGAATCCCGGTCTTCCGGTACTGGATCCCGAGATGGGCACATCCGATTTCGGGAGCGCCAACCACCGGCTCATGGCACCGCTCACCAGCATGCACCTCGAGCTGCGGGTCACCTTCTGAGTTGTTTCCGGGAACGAACACTGTCGGAGGACAGATGAATATGAAGAACTTCTTTGATTACGCGCACACCGCGCATTGGATGCGGCGAACGCTCGCCGTTCTGGTTGCCGGATTCGGGCTCGCGGTTCTCGGCGCCTGCAGCGACGTGCTGGAGGTCGATCTGCCCGCCCAGCTGACCGACGAGGCGCTTGTCGACCCGGCGGGCGCCCAAACGCAGGTCAACACCATCATTACCCACTTCCAGAACACCTACAACGACTACGTCTGGGAGGTTCACGGCCGCGAGGACGGCGGTGAAGTCTATCTCTGCAGCGGCGGGACCGACTGCGGACACTTCCAGTACAACTACGAGTTCCGGTTCCTCGACTTCATGACCGCGCGCAGCTTCGCCGCAGGGCTGCACGACAAGCTCGAGAACGAGTGGACCGCCGATCAGGTCTCCAACCGCGCCCGGTATCTGGCGATCGCTTCCCTCTACGAGGGGGCCGTATTCAGCCTGATGGGCTCGACGATGTGCGAGCTGGCGGTCGACGGCGGTTCGCTGATGACGCCGGCGGAAACGCTGGGCATGGCCGAGGGCCGTCTCACGCGGGCGCTCGGCGAGATCGGCAGCTCGGGGGACTTCGAGATGCCCTTCGGAATCGCCTCGAGCGCCCAGGCGATGGCCTACGGGCTGCGGGCGCAGGTGCGCTGGATGGCCGGCGACGGCTCGGGCGCGCTGGCCGACGCGCAGCAGGTGCCGCAGGGATTCGCCGCGTACGTCACCCGGGACGGAGGAGACCCGGTGCGGCGCAACAAGCCCTTCTACGCGGGCACCTTCATTCACTACGGTGAGCTGTACGACGTGATCGACTGGTGGGAGGGCCCGGCCAACCCGGTGACCGGCCAGCCCTGGCCCGATGTGATCCCCTTCACCGGTTATCTCAACCTCGGGATCCTGCCCGATGGGCGCGCGATCCGGGACGACGGCATTCCGATCCGGACGGCGGGCGCACACCGCATGATGGACGAGGATGGCGCGGTACCCGACACGCGGGTACAGCACATGGAAGCGGAGATCCAGGGTGTCGGGGTGGAGTCCTTCGTCAACGCGAAGTACGACGAGGAAGGCGCGGACATCCCCCTTGTCAACTGGAAGGAGATGGTCCTGATCCGTGCCGAGGTCGAGGGCGGCCAGAGGGCGATCGACCTGGTCAACGAACTCCGGACTGCCGACGGGCTGCCGCTGGTGACCTACGCGAATCCGGGGGACGCCGAGGAGATCCGCTACATGATCATCGAGGAACGGCGCCGGGCACTGTTCCTGGAGGCCCGCTACTTCATGACCAAGCTCCAGAATCCGGATCTGCTCTGGTTCCCGAGGGACGTGGGCGCGACGCTGCGCGGCGGCCATCAGCTGCAGGGCGGGGTCCGCTTTCTCATGCCCGAGAACGAGTTCCACCTGAACGAGAACGTGACCATCGCCGATCGGGGCACGCTCTGCGATCCGGCGACGCGGCCCGTCAACTTCTAGCGACGGCCGGACGGTTCAGATGCGCCGACCCCGGGGCTTGCCGGCTCCGGGGTCGGTTCGTTTCCCGCCGCGCGGAGACGACAAGGAGGCGTATTGCGATATCGCCGAGCCATACAACCATACCCGGCTGGCCGGGGAGGATTACGGTCCGAGGAGGGAGTCATGAGGATGGGTTCACTTCAGACGTCGGGCGATGGACGGTCGCGGGCATTGCGGCGCTGGTGGACATCGGTCGCGCTGCTGGCGGTTTTCGCGGGCTGCGGCCCCGCCCCGGAGGCATCGTCCGCAACCGCGGAGGCCGGCGGCCCGAAGGGGGGCGACGACCGCACCGGTCACTACCAGGTGGTGGAGGGGTGGTGGAAGGCCGCGGCCAGCCACGACGAGGAGTGGACCTGGGGGCGTGTCGCCGGCGTGGCCGTGGACAACCCCGACCGCATCATCGTGGTGACCCGGGGCGACCTGCCGGTGGATTTCGACGACGACCGGCCCTGGGCCGAGCAGGCGCGCCCGGGCAACTTCATCGTGGTGGTCGACCGCAACGGCAACATCACCGAGAACTGGAGCCAGTGGGACTCGATCATGCGCGAGCCGCACACGGTCTATATCAGCCCCTACGACCCCGAGCGGCACGTCTGGGTCATCGACAACCGCCGCATGCAGATCTACAAGTTCACCAACGACGGCAGCGAGCTGGTGATGGAGATCGGGCGCGCGAACTATCCCGACACCATGGAGGAAGCGCGGGCCAACGATGAGCCGTACGTGTTCGGGCGCCAGGCCGACATCGCCTTCCTGCCGGACGGGAGCTTCTATGTCGCGGACGGCTACTGGAAGACCCGGGTCGTGAAGTTCAGCGCCGAGGGCGAGTACCTGATGGAGTGGGGCAGGCCGGGGGACGGACCCGGGGAGTTCAACCTGCTGCACAGCATCGCAGTGGACGCGGACCGGCGCGTCTACGTGGCGGATCGCCGCAACAGCCGGATTCAGGTGTTTACCGAGGACGGGGAGTTCATCGAGGAGTGGCCCGACATCTTCGACCCGGTGAACATCTACATTGACGAGAGCCACGCCGTCTGGGTGCTGGACGCGACCCTCAACCGGCTGCTCAGGTACGACCGCGACGGGCGGCTGCAGGACACCTGGGGGGCGTACGGCGAGGCGGGCGCGATCGGCCGGCCGCCGTGGGCGGGCGGGCTGGTGCTGCCCCACCAGGCGGCCGTCGACCAGGAGGGCAACCTCTACGTTGCCTCCTACAACGGCGGGCACGTGCAGAAGTTCGTTCCCAGGCCGGGAGCCGACCCGGGCAGGCTGCTGGGTCAGCCGATGCTGCTGAACTGAGGGGCGGGCGGGCGTGCTTGCCCGCCGCCCTCTTCGCGGGCATCTTGCCCGCCATGTCCAGGCCCGACCCTCCCCGCAGCCATTTCCGGCCGCGCACCCGCAACGGGCGCATCGCCGTCGTCGCGTTCGTCGCGCTCTTCATGCTCGCGATGCCGCCGGTGACGCACAGGGTGCTGAACCGGATCGAGCCGACCTTCCTCGGGCTCCCGTTCTTCTACGTCGCCCTCTTCGTGGTCTACACGGTGCTCATCGGCGTGCTGATCTGGGCCTATCGGCGGGGGCTATAGGTGACCCGCTCCGCAGATCAGGGCCGAGCCCGTAGCCGTCCTGCGCGGTCGCGTGGTCGCGCCGGAGTCACCCGCTGATGGAAACCTGGGTCGTCGCCACCAGCCTGATCTTCATCTACCTGCTGGTGACGCTCGGGGTGGCGGTGGTGGCCAACCGGCACATGTCGGTGAACCTGGAGGACTTCCTGCTGTGCGGGCGGGGCACCGGCTTCGTGGTCCTCTACCTCACGGTGGTGGCCACCTTCCACTCGGCCTTCGCCTTCCTGGGGTCGGGCGGGTTCTTCTACACCCACGGCATCGGGTTCTGGGCCGCCGGCGCGTGGACGGTGCTGGTCGGGGCCATCACCTATGTCGTCGGCACCCGCATCTGGGCGCTGGGCAAGACCTTCGGCTACATCACCCCGGCGGACATGCTGGCCGACTTCTACGAATCCGAGGCGGTGCGGGTGGCGATCGCGTTGTTCTCGGTACTCTTCACCATCCTCTACATCCAGGTGCAGGCCCTCGCGCTGGGCTACATCGTGGAAGTTGCCTCCGACGGGCGCATTTCGTTCGAAGTGGGCGTGTTCGTGATGTTGGCGGTCGCGGCGGTGCACTTGGCGATCGGCGGGCTGCGGGCCGTCTACTGGACCGACGTCATGCAGGGCGTGTGGATGTACGTGGCGGTGTGGGCGGGCGCGCTCGTCCTCTCCTTCGAGCTGTTCGGCGGTCCGCTCGAGTTGTGGCGAGCGGTCGCGAGCGAACGCCCCGACCTGCTCACGCTCCCCGGCCCCGAAGGCCTCTTCACGCCCGGAATCTGGGTGGGGATGGTGATTACGCTGTCCTTCGGCATCGTCCTGCAGCCACACATGATGATCCGCTACTACACGGCGGTGGACGGCAGGACGCTCAAGCTGCTGGGGGCTACCACGCCCATCTACCTGATGACGCTGTATATCCCGGCCGCGCTGGTCGGTCTCGGAGGCGCGCTGGTCCTGCCCGACCTCGCCCAGGCGGACCGCATCTTCCCTGAGCTGCTCTTCTCCTTCGCGCCCCCCTGGCTCACCGGCCTGATCCTGGCCGGCGCCGCGGCCGCCGCCATGTCCACCCTCGACTCCATCCTGCACGCCAACATGACCGTGCTGACCCGCGACGTGTACCAGCGCTACCTCGTTCGCGACGCGAGCCAGAGGCACTACGTGCGCGTCGGCCAGGGCATCGTGCTGGCGCTGCTGGGGTTGGCCTACTGGCTGGCGCTGCAGGAGAGCGCCCTGCTGGTGAGCATCATCAACCTGTCAGGCTCGGGCGCCCTGCAGCTGCTGCCCGCCATCATCGGGGTGTGCTTCCCGGGCGGCCGCTCGCTCAGCAAGGCCGGCGTGCTGGCCGGACTGGCCGCCGGCGTGGCCACCCTGTGGTGGTCCCTCCTGCTCAATCCGAACCCGATGGGCGTCCACGGCGGGCTCTGGGGGCTCGCGGCGAACTTCGCGGTGGCCCTCGCCGTATCGCGCGTCACCGCGGGACCCTCGACCGAGACGGTCGAGCGGGTGCACGGCGAGGTGGAGCGGTTCGTGTACGGGGACGGAAAAGCAACGGCGGAGTGACGGCAAAGCCGTTTGACACGTAGCACGGGCTACGTTACTGGCCCATGCCGTCCCCTCCCTCTACCTGAACTCCTCCATCAGCGCGTCCATCTGCTCGCTGCCCGGGCAGAGGTCCTCGTGGGACATTTCCGACAGCGGCGTCGAGGTGGTCGCGTTGTCGTCGTGCATGTCCTCGCCTGAAGGGTCCAGGTAGAGCAGCCCGGTCACCACCTCGCCACGGTTCTGCAGGGAGCGGTAGTGCTCGTAGGCGGACAGGCGGTCGGTGGGGTCGTAGTCCTCGGGCACCTTGCGGAAGCGCACCATGCTGCCGTCGTGCATGGTGATGGAGGTGCGTCCGCCGTTGTTGGAGGGCGCGGAGATCTCCGAGCGGATGGGCACGAAGTCCACGGGCACGAGCTCGTGTCCGTGGTGGCGCGTGTAGAGATAGCTCTTCGTGGACCCGACGTGGTCGTTGAAGGTGACGCACGGGGAGATCACGTCGATGAAGGCGAAGCCCTTGTGCATCAGCCCCGCCTTGAGCAGCGGGATGAGCTGCTGCTTGTCACCGGAGAAGCCTCGGGCGACGAAGGTGGCGCCCAGGGTCAGCGCCAGCGCCACCGGGTCGATGGGCTCGCTCTTGTTGGGCACGCCGCGCTTGGAGCGGGAGCCTATGTCGGCCGAGGCGGAGAACTGGCCCTTGGTGAGCCCGTAGACGCCGTTGTTCTCCAGCACGTACAGCATGTTGACGTTGCGGCGGATCGCGTGGCAGAACTGGCCCAGGCCGATGGAGAGCGAGTCGCCGTCGCCGGAGATGCCGATGTAGTACAGGTCCCGGTTGGCGGCGTTGGCTCCGGTGGCGAGGGCGGGCATGCGCCCGTGCACCCCGTTGAAGCCGTGCGCCTGCTCCACGAAGTACGCGGGCGTCTTCGCCGAGCAGCCGATGCCGCTCATCTTGGCGATGCGGTGCGGCGGGATGGACAGCTCGTAGAAGGCCTGGATGACCGCGGCCGTGACCGAGTCGTGGCCGCACCCCGCGCACAGGGTCGAGATTGTGCCCTCGTAGTCGCGCATGTGCAGGCCGAGCTCGTTGGCGCCGAGGCCGGGATGCCTGACTGCGGGCTTGGGGATGTAGGTCATGCCACCGCTCCTTCCGGCCGCTCCGCCGCCGGCCGCAACTTCCTGTCATCGGGCGTGAGGCCCAGGCGCTCGTTCACCTCGCCCGCTACGAAGGCCGCGCTCAACGGGAAACCCCCGTAGTCCAGAACCGAATGGATGCGGGCCGGGTCGACCTCGGTCTCGGTCACCAGCAACCTCTTCAGCTGCGCGTCCCGGTTCTGCTCCACCACGAAGTTGAGCTCGTGCGCGTCCAGGAACTCACGAACGAGCGGGTCGAAGGGGAAGCCGCGCACGCGCATGTAGTCCACGGGCACGCCCTGGCTCTCCAGGATGTCGGCCGCCTCGCGCACCGCCCCGTCGCACGAACCGATGGTGACCAGCGCCATGCCGGCGCCCTCGCGCATCTCGATCGCCGGGGAGGGCACTTCGCTCGCCGCCGAGTCGATCTTCTTCCGCAGCCGGTCCATCACTTCGGTGTACTCGTCGGCGTCCTCGGTGTAGGTACCGCGGCTGGTGTGTCCGGAACCGCGCGTGAAGTACGCGCCCTTGGGGTGCACGCCCGGAAGCGAGCGGTAGGGGATCCCGTCGCCGTCCACATCCATGTAGCGGTAGAACTTCTTGATCCGCTCGAGTTCGTCGGCGCCGAGCACCTTGCCGCGGTCGGGCGCGAAGTTGTCGTCCCAGGTGAGCTTCGGGATCATCCAGTCGTTCATGCCGATGTCCAGGTCCTGCACCAGGAACACCGGGGTCTGGAAGCGCTCGGCGAGGTCGAAGGCCTCCACCGCCATGTGGAACGACTCCTCCGGGTTGGCCGGGAAGAGCGCGATGTGCTTGGTGTCGCCGTGCGAGGCGTACGCCACCGCCGCGATGTCGCCCTGCTGCGTCCGGGTCGGCATGCCCGTCGACGGCCCTACCCGCTGCACGTCCACGAAGACCGACGGCACCTCCGCGTAGTAGGCCAGCCCGATGAACTCGCTCATCAGCGAGATGCCCGGGCCGCTGGTCGGGGTGAAGGCGCGCGCGCCCGCCCATCCCGCGCCCACCACCACGCCGGCCGCCGCCAGTTCGTCCTCGGCCTGGGCGATGAAGAAGTTGCGCTCGCCGGTCTCCGGATCCTTGCGGAAGCGCTCGCAGAAGCGCTGGAAGCCGTCCATGAGCGAAGTCGAAGGCGTGATCGGGTACCACGCGCCCACCGTCGCCCCGGCGAATACGCAGCCGAGCGCGGCCGCGGTGTTGCCGTCCATGAGCACATGGTCCGAGGTCGCGTCCATCGTCTCGAGCCGGATGGGCAGCGGGCAGTCGAAGTGCTCCATCGCGTAGTCGTAGCCCAGCTCGATCGCCTTGTAGTTGGAGCCGATGAGCTTGGGCTTCGCCGCGAACTTCTCGCGGATCATCCTGCGGATGACGTCGAGGTCCATCGACAGCAGCGCGGCCAGCGCCCCGGCGTAGGCGATGTTCTTCATCAGGATGCGCACGCGCGCGCCCTTGAACTCCCGCACGCACATCTCTCCCAGAGGGACCCCCAGGAAGTTGATGTCGTCGCGCAGGAACTCCTTCGCCATGGGCCAGGAGGAGTCGTGCAGCAGGTATCCGCCCGGCCGCACGTCGGCGATGTCGCGCTCGTAGGTGGCCGGGTTCATGGCTACGATGAGGTCGAATTCGGGGGTGCGCGCCGAGTAGCCGTCGCCGCTCACGCGGACTTCGTACCAGGTCGGGAGCCCCTGGATGTTGGAGGGGAAGACGTTCTTGCCGGTACAGGGGATCCCCATGCGGAAGATCGCCTGCATGATGAGACCGTTCGCGCTCGCCGACCCCGTCCCGTTGACGGTCCCGATCTTGAACGCGAAGTCGTTGGTCCGGTCAGCCATATCTAGACCTGGCTCGGGCATGCCGCTTCCTGCCCCGCGTAGGGGATCAACAGTTCGAACTTGCGCATGTCCCACGCCGCCGTGGGGCATCGCTCCGCGCAGAGTCCGCAGTGGACGCAGAGATCCTCGTCCTTCACCATCACGCGTCCGGTCTGGGGGAGTCCTTCTGATACCATCAGATCCTGGGTGAGGTTCTCCGCGGGGGCCATGAGGCGGCTGCGCAGATCGGGCTCATCGCCGTTCACGGTGATCGTGAGGCAGTGCACCGGGCAGATGTCGATGCAGGCATCGCATTCGATGCACAGCTTCGCCTCGAAGTGGGTCTGGATGTCGCAGTTGAGGCAGCGTTCCACCTCACGCGCGGTCTGTTCGGCGTCGAATCCCATCTCCACTTCGATGGAGAGCTCCTCGAAGCGGCGCACCAGCTCGACGTGCTGCATCTTCTGGCGCGCCGAGGGATTGTAGTCGTTGGAGTAGGCCCACTCGTGCATCCCCATCTTGGCGGAGATGAGGTTGTGGTCCTGGGGCGGGCGGTCTTCGGTCAGGGACAGTCCCTGGCAGTAGTTGTGGATGGAGATGGCCGCCTGGTGGCCGTGCTCCACCGCCCAGATGATGTTCTCCGGGCCCCAGGCCGCGTCGCCGCCCACGAAGATCCCTTCGCGGCTGGTCATGAAGGTCGTTCGGTCGACCTCGGGCATCTCCCAGTGGTTGAACTCGATGCCGATGTCGCGCTCGATCCAGGGGAAAGCGTTGTCCTGGCCGATGGCGAGGATGACGTCGTCGCAGGGGAGGATCTCGGTGCCGTGGACGGTCGCCTTCAGCCGGCCGCTCTCTTCGTCCTCGTGCCAGCTGACGAGTTCGAACTCCATCCCGACGAGCTTGCCGTCCTCCAGCACGAAGCGCTTCGGGGAGTAGTTCTCGACGATCTCGACCAGCTCCTCCTCGGCGTCCTCGAGCTCCCACGGCGACGCCTTGAAGTACGGCCGCGACTTGCGCGCCATCACCTTGATGTCGACGCCGCCCAGGCGCTTCGAGGAGCGGCAGCAGTCCATCGCCGTGTTGCCCACCCCGATGACCAGCACGCGCTCGCCGATGGAGTCCACGTGCCCGAAGTGCACCGACTCCAGCCACTCGATGCCGATGTGGATGTTGTCGGCGGCTTCCTGGCGGCCCGGGATGTTGAGCTCCTTGCCCTTGGGAGCCCCGGTGCCCACGAAGACGGCGTCGTAGCCCTCCTCGAGCAGCGCCTTCATCGACTCGATGCGCGTGCTGTAGTGGACCTTCACGCCCATGTCGAGGATCATGTCGATCTCTTCGTCCAGCACCTGCCACGGCAGCCGGAAGGCGGGGATGTTGGTGCGCATGAGCCCGCCGGGACGGTCGAGCGCCTCGAAGATGACGCACTCGTAGCCGAGCGGCATGAGGTCGTTGCACACGGTGAGCGACGCCGGGCCGGCCCCGACCAGGGCGATGCGCTTGCCATTCTTGACCACGGGGATCTCGGGCAGGCGGTCGTCGGTCGGATCGCGCAGGTCGGCGGCCACGCGCTTCAGGCGGCAGATGGCGACCGGCTTGCCGTCGATGCGGGTGCGCCGGCAGGCGGGCTCGCAGGGACGGTCGCAGGTGCGGCCCAGGATGCCCGGGAAGACGTTCGACGACCGGTTCAGCCAGTACGAATCCGTGTAGCGACCGTTGGCGATCAGCCGGATGTACTCGGGAACGTTGGTGTGGGCCGGACAGCCCCACTGGCAGTCTACGACCTTGTGGTAGTAGTCGGGGTTGCTGACGTCCGTGGGTTGCATCAGTCCTTGGCCGTGGACCTGAAGGGGCGCGGGCGACTCCGCCGAGTTGGCGTCAGCGCGGAAAGCCGCCGGGGCAGCCGGAGGCGAGACGGAAGCGGAGAAGGGGCCGAGTGTTCGTCAAGAAAACGGCTTGGCTGGGTTCGACCCCGTTCGAAGCTGGGCCGGAAGGCCCGTTGGCTCTGGGGGTCGCATCCGACCCCGGTTGCCCCCAATGATGTACCAGAACGGCCCCGAGTGCAAGATTTGGGACGCCGTGCGTCCTGTTGCCGATTCGCGGTCAAACCGAAACAGAGGGCGGTGACCCGTGCCTGAACGACAGACCCCCGAATCGCGGACCGGCCTGGCTCCCTTCCGGAGCGCCGAGCTGCCGGTCCCGCCCCGGCCCCGGGGACTGGCGTGGATGGGGGTGGTGGGCCCCGGAGTGATCGTGCTGGGCGCCTCCATCGGGGGCGGCGAATTCCTGCTGGGCCCCTCCGCCTTCGTGCGCTACGGCCTGGTGCTGCTGTGGGTGACGCTGGTCGCCACCTTCCTGCAGACCGTGTTCAACACCGAGCTCATGCGCTGGACCATCGCCACCGGAGAGCCCGTCTTCACCGGCTTCATGCGCACGCGGCCGGCGGCGCCGTTCTGGGCGGTGGTCTATGCCCTGCTGTACTTCCTGCAGCTGGGATGGCCGGCCTGGGCGGGCACGGCGGCGGGCGCGGTGTTCTTCCTGGTGTTCCGCGACCTGGCGGGGCCGGAGAACGCCGGTCTGGTGCATGCCTTCGGGGTGGGGACGTTCGTCCTGTGCGTCGCCATCCTGCTCTTCGGGCGGCGCATCGAACGGACGCTTGAGATCCTGAACTGGATCCTGGTGGTGGCGATCCTCGGGACCTTCCTGGTGCTGGCGCTCATGTTCGTGGCCCCGGAGACATGGGTCGCGGGGGCGGCGGGGCTGGTCGGCTACGACCCGGCGCAGGGGGCGTTCCGCTTCATTCCGGCGGGCGCCGATTTCTTCCTGATCGGGGCCTTCGCGGCCTACTCGGGCGCGGGTGGCATGACCAACCTGACCCTCTCCAACTGGGCGCGCGACAAGGGGTACGGGATGGGGAGCGTTGTGGGCTACATTCCGGCCGCGGTGGGGGGGAAGCAGGTGCGCCTTGCCCCGACCGGCTACATCTTCGATCCCACCCCGGACGTCATGGGGCGGTGGCGGGGGTGGTGGCGCATCGTGCGCGCGGACCAGTGGGGGGTCTACTTCGGTGGCGCGCTGCTGGGCATGATCCTGCCGGCCGTCCTCTACGTGACCTTCATCGAGGGCGGCACCGACATCCGCGGCCTGTCGGTTGCGGCGGCGCTGGCCGACGCCATGGCCACGCGGGCGGGCGCCCTCTTCGGGGGCATCATCGCTCTGATGGGGGTCTGGATCCTGTTCAAGACGCAACTGGACATCGTCGACGGAATGACGCGCGCCATCACCGACATCCTGTGGACTGGCTCCCGGCGCGTGCGGCGCTGGCGCGGGGGCGATGTGCGCTTCGTCTACTACACGGTGCTCGTGGGGATCGCCGGTTGGGGGATCGTCGGCCTGGGGCTGGCGCAGCCGATCGTGCTGCTGCAGCTGGGGGCCAATATGGCGGGCATCGTCTTCGTGATTTCCTCGCTCCACCTCCTGTACATCAACACCCGTTTCCTGCCGGAGGAGATTCGGCCACCGATGTGGCGCAGGGTCGCGCTGGTCGCGACGTCGGTGTTCTACGGCGCGTTCGTGGTGCTCTGGCTGCAGGGGCTCTTCTAGAAGATGCCCAACGACGGTGTGCGCCTCCCGCGAGGCGACGCACGAGCCGAGGTTCTGGTCGATTCCGAGGCGGTCTGGGCATCGGTGCAGGCCGACCTGGCCGCGGCGCGCGAATACGCCTTCATCCAGACCTACTCGTTCGAGGGGGATTGGGTGGGGACGGCGCTTTCGGACGCCCTGCTCGACGCCCCTGCTCCCGACCGCCGCCTGCTCGTCGACTCGTATACGCGCGCCAACCAGAACGACCGCTGGATCGCCCTGCCCGGAACGCTCTTCGATCCCGCGTTTCGGGCGGAGGTGCGCAACACGGGCCGGCTGGTGCGCCTGCTGCGCGCGGGAGGCGTGGGGGTGCGCTTCGGCCGCCCGTTCGGCATCCTCGGCCAGCACTTCCTCAACCGCGACCACAAGAAGCTCATCCTCTTCGACGACCGCGTGTCCTACATCGGAGGCATCAACTTCTCGGAGCACAATTTCGCGTGGCACGATCTCATGGTGCGGGTCGAGGATGCGGACGTCGCGTGCTTTCTCAGGCGGGACTTCGAGTCCTCGTGGGAGGGACGTTCGGAGCGCGGGCGCGCTTCCTTCCCTGAGCGGGAACTGGACCTGCACCTGCTGCCGGGCGCGGGCAACCGAGCGGAATACCGCGACCTTCTCGGGCTCATCGATGCCGCCGAGCGTTCGATCGACGTCATCAGCCCGTACGTGAGCCCGCCCTTCACGGACCACCTGGCGGCCGCCGCCGCGCGTGGCATCCGGGTTCGGATCGTGACGCCGCGCTCGAACAACAAGGCCTATCTGCAGAAGTATCTGCTGGCGATGGCGGCGCGGGCCGGCTTCGAGGTCTGGCTGTTCGAGGGTGGCATGATCCACATGAAGTGCATGCTGATCGACGACGGAACGCTCGTGACTGGATCGTCCAACTTTGACCTGATGAGCTACAACGGGTTTCTGGCCGAAATCGTGGCCGTGTTCCGGTCGAGGGAGGTCATCGAGGCGTTCCGCCGCGGGGTGCTGGAACCGGATCTGCGAGCCTCGCGCCGGTTCGAGGACGATGGCGATTCCGGAGCGGGAAGGCTGGGGAGAGCGCTGCGCGCGATGCCGATCCGGGTCGCCAGACGGGTGGCGAGGGTGCTCGGGCCCGGATGAGAGTGCTCGATCCGGGGTGACGGTGCTCGGTCCCGGTGAGCGCTCTTGCTGCCGGTGGGGTGCCTCCGGTCGAGGCCGCGCCGCCTCGAAACGGGCGCGGACCCCTCAGCCGCGTTCGACCGGACGGTCGGGGTCGGTGACCCAGTCGCTCCAGGAGCCCGCGTAGAGCCGTCCGCCGGTCAGCCCCGCGTGCTCCATGGCGAGCAGGTTGTGGCACGCGGTGACGCCGGAGCCGCAGTAGGACACCGAGTCCTCCGGGGGCGTGTCGCCGAGGATGGCCCGGAAGCGCTGCCGGAGCTGCTCGGGGGACTTGAAGGTCCCGTCGGGCGAGAGGTTTTCTTCGAAGGCCGCGCACACCGCTCCCGGGATGTGGCCCGCCACCGGGTCGAGCGGTTCGACCTCGCCGCGGTAGCGTTCGCCGGCGCGCGCGTCGATGAGGGGGATGGAGGCGTCGCCCAGGCGGCCGTGCACGTCGGCCGCGGGGACGAGGCGCTCGGGTCGCGGGGCGGGCGTGAAGACCCTGGGCGGCCGCGCCGCCGCCTCCGCCGAGAGCGGCCACCCCTCGCCGCCCCAGCGCTGCCAGCCGCCGTCGAGCAGGGCGACGGCGTCGTGGCCGACCCACCCGAGCATCCACCAGAGCCGTCCCGCCATGGCGCCTCCCATGTCGTCGTAGACCACGACCTGGGCCCGCTCGTCCACGCCCCAGGAGCCGAGCGTGCGCGCGAAATCGGCGATCTCGGGAAGGGGGTGGCGACCGGTCACGCCCGGGAGGATGGGACCGGAGAGGTCTTCTTCCAGGTGCGCATAGGCGGCGCCCGGGACGTGCCCCTCCTCATACGCGCGCCGGCCGTGTTCCGCGTCGACCAGGGAAAAGCGGCAGTCGAGGATCACCCAGTCGGGGTCGTCGAGGTGCCGGGACAGTTCGTCCGAGGTTACAAGCGTGGTGAAGGACATATCGGTGTAATCGGGGTAGAATGCGTGAAGGTCGGGATTGGCTTGTTCCGGATCCCGGTGAAAGTTTACGTGAACATTTTCGGTCTTCGCGCGCTACGCCAGCGCATCGCGTCGTGCAAGCGACTGCGGCAGTCGCGAACAGACCGCGAAAACGAGGTGACCCTTGTCGGTTGCAAGCCGAACCGCACCACCCTCCGGCCCCGCGGGCGACGGCGCCGCGCCCACCCGGCTGGAGCTTCCCGTCACGGGGATGTCGTGCATGGGTTGCGCGGCCACGATCGAGAACGTCCTGCGCGCGGGCGTCGCCGGGGTGGTGAGCGCGGACGTGAACTTCGCCTCCGGGCGCGCGACCATCCAGTACCTGCCCGACGCCGTGACCCCCGCCGAGGTGACGCGCGTCATCGAGGAGGCCGGCTACGGGGTGGTCACCGAAGCGGTGGCGGCGGAGGACGGGGGTTCCGGGGCAGCGGCGGAGGACGCCGAGGCGACGGCCCGCGCACGCGAGATCGACCGCCACGCCCGCGAGTTCCGCACCGGGCTCGCGTTCACCCTTCCCCTCTTCCTGGCCAGCATGGCCCGCGACTTCGGGCTGGTGGGCGCGTGGGCGCACGCGCCATGGGTGAACTGGGCCTTCCTCGTCCTCGCGACTCCGGTCCAGTTCTACGTTGGGCGGAGCTACTACACGGGGTCCCTCAAGGCGCTGCGCAATCGCGGCGCCAACATGGACGTGCTGGTGGCGCTGGGGTCTTCGGCGGCCTTCTTCTACAGCGTGGCCGTGACGGTCGCGCTCACCCTCGGGGTGACGACGCTGGGCGAGCACGTCTACTTCGAAACGGCCGCGGCCATCATCACGCTCATCAAGCTGGGCAAGTGGCTGGAGGTTCGAGCCAGGGGCGAGACCGGCGACGCCATTCGCCGGATGATGGCGTTGCGCCCGCGCACGGCGACCCTTCTCGCGGACGGGGAGGAACGGGAAGTGCCGGTCGACCGGGTACAGGTGGACCAGGTCGTGCTGGTGCGGCCCGGCGAGCGGATTCCGGTGGACGGCGTCGTGCTCGACGGGCGGTCCTCGGTGGATGAGAGCACCTTCACCGGCGAGAGCCTCCCGGTGGACAAGGAGCCGGGGGTGGAGGTGATCGGCGGCACCCTCAACCACCAGGGTCTGCTGCAGGTGCGCGCGACCCGGGTGGGAGCCGACACCGCCCTGGCGGGGATCGTGCGCCTGGTTCGCGAGGCCCAGGGCAGCAAGGCGCCCGTGCAGCGGCTGGCCGACCGGGTGGCGGGGATCTTCGTGCCGATCGTGATCGCGATCGCGGTCGGGACCTTCCTGGTGTGGTGGATGGCCGCGGGCGCCGGCTTTCCGGCCGCGCTGATCCGGATGGTGGCCGTGCTGGTGATCGCGTGCCCGTGCGCGCTGGGGCTGGCGACCCCCACGGCGGTCATGGTCGGGATGGGGTTGGGGGCGGGGAAGGGCATCCTGTTCAGGAACAGCGGGGCGCTCGAACTCGCCCGGCAGCTGCGGGTGGTGGTGCTCGACAAGACCGGCACGATCACCCGGGGCAAGCCGGCGGTGCGCGCGGTGGTGGGAAGCGACCCGCGCAAGATCCTTCGGATGGCGGGCTCCGCCGAATGGGGCAGCGAGCATCCGCTCGCGCGCGCGGTGGTGCGGGAGGCGGAGGCGCGCGGGATCGCACTGGAGCCTCCGCGCGACTTCGAGGCCGTTCCCGGATACGGCGTGGTCGCCACGGTGGACTACCATCGGGTGGTGGTGGGGAAGAAGCAGTTCGCGGGCGTCCACGGCAGTCACGGATACGGTTTCGCAGCGGAGGCGGAGCGCCTGGAGGCGCGGGCGCATACGGTGGCCTGGGTGGCGGTCGACGGGCGCGCGATGGGCCTGATCGCCATCGCGGACGAACTCAAGCCGGGTGCCCGTGACGCGATCGAGAACCTGCGAACGCGAATGCGCGTGGTCATGGTCACCGGCGACAACGCCCCGACCGCCGCCGCCATCGCCGACGAGGCCGGTATCCAGGAGGTGCGGGCCGGCGTGCCGCCGCGCGAGAAGGCCGAGGTGGTGAGCGCGCTTCAGGAGGAAACGGGCGCAACGGTCGCCATGGTGGGCGACGGCACCAACGACGCACCCGCGTTGGCGCGGGCGGATGTCGGCATCGCCATAGGGACCGGCACCGACGTGGCCATCGAGAGCGCCGACATCACCCTGATGCGGGATGATCTGGTCGGAGTGAACGAAGCCATCCAGCTATCGCGCGCCACCATGCGTACGATTCGCCAGAATCTCTTCTGGGCCTTCGGCTACAATGTGGCGCTTATTCCGGTGGCCGCCGCCAGCAGCCAGCTGCACCCGGTTCTGGCCGCCCTGGCAATGGCGTTCTCGAGCGTCAGCGTGGTCCTGAACAGCCTTCGTCTGAAGCTCGGATCCGGCCGGTCTTCGGCCTGGTAAAGACCAACACGCGCCATACCACGCCGGCGCGTTCGAATCGCTTCGCGAGCCCATGGCTCTCCAGCACCGCCTCCACCGCGGCAGGTTCGTGCGCGAAGACCCGGAACGGATGCCGCCTGAGGCGCTGGATGAAGTTGACCAGCCCGACGCCGAAGCGCGCCAGCGGTCCGCCATGCGGCATCACCAGCCCGAGCGTCCGCTTCGCCAGGGGCGCCGCGGCGCTCAGCAGGGCCGGCATGTCGGGATAGCAGCACACCACCCGGTCCAGGGTCACCAGGTCCGCCGCGGGGAGTTGGCCCGCCCGCTCCACGAAATCGCCGTCCACGTAGCGGATGCGGTCGGCATAGCCGCGGGCCTCGGCTTCGGAGCGCGCCGTGCGCAGGAACGCCGGAGCCGCGTCCGAGTGGGTTCCCCCGGCGGCGCCACGCGCCATCAGCTCATGCTGGATGGCTCCGATGCCCCCGCCGATGTCGATGAAGGTGCGGCCCGCGACGCCGTCCTCGGAGAGGGCCCCCAGCAGCCAGCGGGTCGCTTTGGCCGGTCCCTTGCGGCGGTATCGGCGCAGGTTGCGCTCCGCGTGGCCGTCGTCGAACTGCCGTTCGAGCCCGCAGCACTGGGGGTGGCTCACGACGGCCTGCGAATCAGATGCGCTGGTGGTCGGCCCGCCAGTCCTCTACGGCCTGCTTGATCGCTTTCCGGTCCGTCAGCTCGCCATCCAGAACCCGGCGCACCAGATCGGGCAGCTCCGCGTCCGAAGCAAAGCGCAGCCCGATCAGCTGATCCGTCGTCAGCTCCTCGACGTGGCCCTTCAGCTCGTCCGGAAGGAGTCTCTCCAGGCGCAGGCGCTCCTCGAGGCGGATGACCCGGTCCTGGACGCCCAGGGCGAACCGGCGCGCCAACATGATTCCGACCGAGGCCCCACCCGCGGTGAGGAACAGCGCCAGGGTCTCGACGCTGAAGTCGGCGAAAAGTCGGAAGAGGAAGCTCGCGGCCGCGGCCGTCGCGGCGAACCACGCCACGAGAAACAGCCGGGGGGGACGCTTGGCGTGATTGCCGTAGTTCTGGGGTTCGGGCATCGGGTTCCGGGATCCGGGGGCTTTGGTGGGACGGCTGGGCCTTGCGGCCCTCAGGGGCTCCGCCCGCCTACCAGTCTTCCTTCTCCAGCGCCTTCATCTCCTTGCGCAGCTGCTCCCAGTCCTTGTCGGAGATGTCCGACGCCACCACCGGCGCGCGCCTCCGTCCCCGGGCCACGTTCCTGCGCACGAACAGCCCGATGAGGACGCCCGAAAAGACGATCGCGACTGCGGGCATGAAATAGCCCACCCGATTGAAGCCTTCCACCGGGGGCGAACTGATGATGTCCGTGCCGAAGTCGGCGACGAAGCCGGCGAGAATGACTTCCTCGGTCTCGCCGGCCTCCAGCGCCGCCAGGATGCGCTGCGTGAAGACGGGAGACTCGCTGCACTGCATCTGGTACTGGCAGATGTGGGTGTCCAGGTTGCATCCGCAGGTGCAGCGGATCATCTGCTCGATGCGGAGGAGGTCCTCGCCGTGGGGCCCGTCGTGCGAGTGCCGCATGGTCACGGCGTCGCTGTAGCCGGCGTGCGAGGGACCCGTGGACATGGGTTCCTGGGTCGCGCCGCTGGCGTGCAGCGCGGAAGTGGCGAGCAGGATGGCGGCGGCAACGTTCATGGTCGTCCTGTCTTCTTTGGGGGAACCGGCTGGGCGGGTGGCCGGGGCCTGGTTGAATCTAATGGGTTCAGGTGAGGTCGGGGCAACTGCGGCGCTCGTGCGTCCGCGAGCCCGGGCGTTGGCTGGGCGTGCTGGTTGCCCTCGGGCATCCGGCCAGACTGGGCCGCGCGCACCTCTGGCGCTGGCGCTCCCGGCATTACACCTTCGGGTGCCTCTCGCCGGAAGGCGTCATCTCCCTCGACACGCGCCATGCCCAGAGAAATTCATCCCGGCATCCACTGGATTCAGGAGTTCGGGCCGGATCGGCCGGGGATCGCGAAGTCCCTGGTCGACCGGGGAGCCCACTGGTATCGCCCCGGGCGCGAGATCCACGTCCCGCAGAACGCCTTCCTTTTCGCAGGGGAGCGGACGCTCCTCTTCGACACCTTGTCGCCGGCCGCGGCAGAGCAGATCCTCGCGGACCTGGAGACGGTGCTGGAGGGTCGCGCGCTCGACTATCTGGCGCTCTCGCACCCTGACGTTCCCCACGCGGGCAACACCTTCCGCATCCTGGAGCGCCATCCCGGGGCGACGCTGGTGGCGCCCCGCTTCGGAAGGACGCACGAGCTCTATCACCTGGAAGACGCGCACAAGGTAGGCCCCGGTGACTCGCTCGACCTGGGCGGGCAGCGGCTGCACTTCCACGACGCCGCCTTCCTGGACGCGGCGATGTCGATGTGGATGACCGAGGAGACCTCGGGGATGCTCCTGCCGGTCGACTGGATGGGGCTGCCGCTGATGGACGGGGAAGGGCTTCTGTTCGCGGACGAGTTCTCCTCTCTCGTGGACGTGGACCGCTACGCAGAGTTCCACGGGCGGGTCATGTTCTGGATGCGCTACGTGGATGTGGCGCGCACGCAGGCGGAGATCGATCTGCTGCTGGAGACGTACCGCCCGGCGATGATCGCCTCCGCGCACGGGCCCGTGATTCGCGCCGACGTGCCGCGCTACTTCGAGATGATGAAGGAGGTCGTGGAGCGGGTGGCGACCGGCGGCCGGACGGGGGTCCTGTGAGCGGGGTAGCGGAGTCGGGTGGGCGTGCCGAGAGTTCCGTGGCGCGGGAGCAGGCGATGGTCACGGCGCCGGGCGCGGGTCCGGAGGTGGCGCTCACCCGGGACGTTTCCTGGATCGCGGAGAACTACCCGCTCGGCGCGGGGCGAAATGTCCATGTCAGCGTGTTTCTGATCCGCGCCGGAGAAAGGAACATCCTCATCGATTCGGGCTCGTTCTATCATCGCGAGAGCCTCGTGCGCCGCATCTCGCGCGCCACCGCCGGGGAAGGCATCCATTCGCTGGTGTTGTCGCACTCCGACTATCCGCACTCCGGCAACATTCCCGCGTTCCGGCGCCGGTGGGGCGATTTCGAGATCGTGGCCTCGTCCGGTGAGCCGGAGATCCAGGGGCTTCCCTATGCCCGCCGCAGCCGGATCGGGGGGAGCCTGGAAGTGGCCGGACGGGAGATCGACTTCATCGACCCGCCGCTCGCGGACCGCTCCCACACCTCGTGGATGTACGACCGGGCCTCGCGCGTGCTCTTCGTCGCGGACGGCTTCGGCTATCACCACGCCGACGACGAAACGGGGCTGACCTCGCGCCAGCTGCCGGAAGGCTTCCGGAGCGAGGAGATCTACACCTTCCACCGCGACACGCTGATCTGGCTTCGCTACGCGGATCCGGCAGTGCTCATGGGGGTGCTGCGGGAGATGGTCGAAGCGCGTGACGTGTCCTGGGTGGCGCCCATCCATGGCAACCCCATCGCGGCGGAGCACCTGGACGACTATCTGGCCCGGCTCGAGGAGGGGGTGCGGCGCATCGTGCGCGAGCAGGCCATCTGAGAGGACGTGTCCGCCATTCCGGCCGATCCCGAAGGTTCAGTCCTCTCCCGGGAACAAACGCGTGCCGATTCCCCGCACCACGCAGACCAGTCCGATCCCGGCGATGGCCAACGTCACGTCGGGTGGGATCCGGTCCCAGAACCAGTTGAGCAGGCCGCCGGAGGAAGCAATGGCTCCGAGGATGAACACCGGCCACCAGGACTTCAGGATCTTCATGTCGTTCCCTCCTTTTAACAGACTCACCGGTTGCCACCTGACAAAATGGCAGACGTGAGCACTTCCGCTAGCGGTAGAAGAGCTCCACCAGGCTCATCGGCACGGCCGGGAGGTAGGTGACCATCACCAGTACCGCCACCAGCACCGCCACGAAGTAGACGTTCACCTTGCTGACATCCCAGATGTCGGCCCTGGCCACCGAGCACGCGGTCACCAGCACGCTGGCCACCGGGGGGGTCTGCTGCCCGATCCCCAGGTTGAGGGTCACCACCAGGCCGAAGTGCACCGGGTCGATGCCGGCCGCGTGCACCAGCGGCATCACCACGGGCACCACCAGGATGATGGCCGCGGCGGAGTGCAGGAAGAGCCCGATCGCCAGGAAGAAGACGTTCAGCAGCGCGAGGATGGCCCAGCGCGACTCGGTGATGCCGATGATGCTGTCCGCCACCCGCTGCGGCACCTGGGCCTCGGTGAGGTAGTCGCCCAGCAGCGCCGAGGTGGCCACCAGCAGCATGACCACGGCGGTCTGCACGCCTCCGTCGAGGGCGGCCCGGCGCAGCGCGGCCAGGTCGATTTCCCGGTAGATGAGCCCGCCCACCACCAGCGCGGCCACCACCGCCAGCCCGGCCCCTTCCGTGGCGGTGACCCACCCGGTGAAGATGCCGCCGAGGATGATCACGGGGAGGAGGAGCGCCCAGCCGGCGTCGCGGAAGGTGGTCCACACGCGGCGCAGCTGGAAGGCGTGCTCGACCGGGAAGCCGTTCCGCAGCGCCAGCGCGTACGCCACCGCCATCAGCAGGATGCCGCCGACGACGCCGGGGATGACCCCGGCCACGAACAACTCGACGATGGAGCTCTCCGACATCACCCCGTAGATGATCATGGGGATGGAGGGCGGGATGATGACCGCGAGCGTCGCCGAGGAGGAGGTGACGGCGGCCGCGAACGGCGTCGAGTAGCCGCGCTTCTTCATCGCCGGGATCAGGATCGACCCCAGCGCGGCCACGTCCGCCACCGCGGAGCCGGAGATCTCGGCGAAGAAGAGGGACGCCGAGATGGACACCATCGCCAGCCCGCCGCGGATGGCGCCGAAGAGCGCGGAGGCGAAGGCGATCAGGCGGCGCGAGATGCCGGTCGCGTTCATGATCGCGCCCGCGAGGATGAAGAGCGGGATGGCGATCAGCGGGAAGGAGGTGGCGCCCGTGAAGAGCACGAGGCCGGCGTTGGGGATGGCCGCGGCGCCGGACGTCACCACCATCGCGATCAGGGCGATGACCCCGAGTGCGACCGCGATGGGCACGTTGATCGTCACCAGCGCGATCATCCCCAGGAACATCAGCAGCAGGGTCACGGGCCGCCCTCGCTCGAGACTCCAGCCGCCGCCGGGCCCGTCGCGCCCCCGCCGCCCGCATCCGGCGACCCGCCGCCGGTCCCCTCGCGCGACCCGTCCTCGCCGGCCCGCAGCATCTCCGGCAGGCTCAGCAGCTGCGCGATGACGAAGAGCACGCTCCCGATGGGGATGACCGACTGGGTCAGCCGGGTGGGCACCCACGGCAGGCTCACCATGCCGGAGCCCTCCAGGATGACCAGCACCCGCCACCCCGCCCACGCCGCGATCAGGAAGAACGCGACCACCACCGCCTCCCCCGCGACCACGACCGGGATCCGCCAGGGCCGCCCCAGCCGTCGCACCAGGTTGGGAAACCCGATGTGCGCCCGCTTCAGGGCCGCCAGCGCCGCCCCGTAGTATGTGAGCCAGGCCAGCAGAATCGACGCCACCTCGTCGTACCACACCAGCGCCGCCCCGAACTTGCGGAAGCCCACGCCCATCACGACGACCACGGCCAGGGCCGCGACCAGGATGAGCACGATCGCCTCGAGCACGCGCTCGAAGCGGATGTGCAGGGCGGTCGTGGGCAGGGTGGTCACCGGGTTTCTCCGGGGAGGGAGGGTGCGATCATCCGGGCAGCATCCGGAATCGACACGCTGCGGTCAAGTCGGAGAAGAGGCGGAGGCCGGCCGCGCTCCCCCCCTCGGAATCCAGCGCGGCACCTCCCGGCAATACGCATCATAGTCCGCACCGAAGGTCCGACGCAGGTCCGGCTCCTCCCTCACGGTCACGAACACGGTGAGCCACAGCCAGTACGCCAGCGCATAGCCGAGCAGGGCCAGCGACGAGAAGAAGACGGTCTCCCCGAACAGAATGGCGACCACGCCCAGCAAGAGCGGATGACGGGTGCGCCCGTACCAGCCATGTGTGAGGAGCGCGGCGGCGGTCTTCCCGGGGACGGCGGACGTCCGGCGACGCAGCAACTGCACCGCCGACCACAGATAGAGGTAGATGCCGAAGCCCGCTAGCCCGGCGCCCAGCCAGCGCGCGAGACCGATGTCCGGGTGGAGCATCGCCACGCCTTCGGTTCGGCCCAGGATCAGCGCGGGGAGGGCGACCGTGAAGATTCCGTGCAGCACCAAGGCAGTGGCCACAAACGCGATCACGGCGGAGCGCGATCCTCTCGCCTCCCCGGCACGACCGGAATCCCGGTTCTCGGCATGCGCGCTCTTCGACATTACTCTCCCGTGTTGTCGGATTCCGACCAACTCCACCGCGCAACGTGGTCCGGAGACCGGGCAGCGCGCCACGGATGCTCCAGACGTGCGGTCCCTGATATGCGACCCCGAAGGGCAAATCCCGCAACTGAACGTAGCACGGGAAGATAAGGAGGCACCTCCTGCTTCACCCTCTCCTGGAAACTCTCTCCCATCATCAACAGCGCCTGCTTGGGGAGCTCGGGACCACGCCACGCGGGTTCGTCCTCCATGGCGGAGCCGCGCTCGCGCTCCGGATGGCCCATCGCAGACCGGAGGACTTCAGCTTCCTGTCGGCGGAGGCATTCGACCCTCTTCGGCTCCTCGACAAGGTCCCGTACCTGCGCGACGCCGAGGTCATCCGGCGGGGCAGGGACACGCTCACGTGCATCGTCGATCGCGGCGGAATCGTGCGCATCTCGTTCTCGGGCGGCGTGGTGCGCAACCGTGTGGGGGGTCCGGACCTCGCCGAACCGCCCGGCATCGAGGTCGCCTCCCTGGTGGACCTTGCGGCCGCCACCGTCCAGGCGGTCCAGACCTGTTCCCGCGCGGCGGACTACCTCGACATCGATGCCCTCCTCCGGTCGGGCGGCATCAGCCTGGGACGGGCGCTGGGAGCGGCCGCCGCCGTATTCGGCGACCGATTCGATCCGCCAGGTGCGCTGAAGGCGCTTACTTCCTTCGGAGACGGCGATCTGCACAGGGTGCCCGGATCGGTGCGCGCGCGGCTGGCCCGGGCGGCGGACGAGGTCGATCCGGACTGCATCCCGCGATTGGCGGCGCGCCCGGGACTTCGGCCGGTGCGGGAGCCGCATGACCGATCCGCCGGCAATATCCGGACTGCCCGGACCCTGCCCGTCCGGAAGCGGCGCCGGTAGGAGAGGTTCTCTCTGGCACGATACGACGGTCCAGCGGCGTCGCACGACGGTCTCGCCGGCCCGATACGACATTCTGCTGGCACGAGACGACGGTCTTGTTGGCGCGATATACGGCGGCGGGTAGATTGCCCGGACACGAGCCTCCTACTCTGGCAACCGCGAGCCTTCTCGCAGGAAACCGTGACGGCATCATCCCCGCTCCGCAGTCTCGCGTCGGAGTTCTACGCGGACATCCGGTCGCCGAAGGCGGTTCCAGCGCTGGCGGCCGGCTTCACGGCGGGCCTGGGCCTGGTGGCCTCCCAGGTGGCCTTCGGGAGCCTCATCTTCTCCGGGGCGCTGGCTCCGTATTCCTCCCAGGGCGTGGGCCTGGTCCTGTTCGGCAACTTCGCGGCCTGCCTGGTGGTCGCGCTCGCCGGCGGCTTCCGCGGGGCGATATCTGGACTGTCTCCCGCGCTGGTGATCGTGATGGCGCTGATCGGCGCCACCATGCAGGCGGAGGGCGAGGCGCTGTTCGCGACCACGGTGGCGGCGCTCATGGTCGGCGCGGTCGCGACCGGGGTGTGCTTTCTCCTGATCGGGCGGTACGGGCTCGCCAACCTCGTGCGCTTCGTCCCCTACCCGGTCGCGGGCGGTTTCGTCACCGGAATCGGGGTCGCCGTGTGCCTCGCCGCCATGTCCATGATGGGGGTGGATCCGGACTGGCGCGCGATCCCGGCGCTCCTGCAGCCCTCGGCACTCTGGAAGTGGACTCCGGGGGCGGCGTTCGGGATCCTCCTCTATGTGGCGCTGAAGCGGTGGGGCCACCCGCTCATCCTTCCCGCCAGCGTAGTGCTGGGCGTCGGTGCGTTCCATCTCGTGCTCGCGGCCATGGGCTTCTCCGGCGAGGAGGCGAGGGAGGCGGGCCTGCTGCTGACGAGCACCTCGCAGGGCGGCCCGTGGCCGGCCTTCGGGCCCACGGATCTTGCGCAGGTGGACTGGGCGGCGATGGCCATCCAGCTCCCGAACCTGCTTGCCCTGATGCTGGTCGCCCTCGTGGTCGTCATCATGAACCTCGCCGGCCTGGAGATGGCCGCGAACGAGGACCTGGACTGGGACCGCGAGTTCGGCGCGGCGGGGCTCGCCAACGTGGTGGCGGGTGTCGGCGGCGGCACGACGGCGAGCATGATCGTGTCCGCGTCGTTCCGCAGCAAGCTGTTCGGGGCCGCCACGCGTCTCACCGGCGTCGTCACCGCCCTCGTCATCGCGGCCGCCATGTTCCTGGGCGGCGGGATGCTGGAACTGGTCCCGGTGCCGCTCGTGGGAGGCATGCTGTTCTTCGCCGGCGCCGGCATGCTGGACCGGGGACTCGTGATGACCCGGAAGCGGCTCCCGCGGTCCGAATACGGCATCCTCGTGCTCATCGGCGCGGTCATCGTCGCGTTCGGGCTGTTCGAGGGCGTGGGCGTCGGGATGCTGGCCACGCTCCTGTTCTTCAGCGTGCGCCTGAGCCGCGTGGACCCGGTCGAATCGCGCTTCAGCGCGCGCGAGCACCGCAGCACCCGGGCGCGTTCCGTCCCGGATCGCGTCATCCTGCACGAGGAAGGAGAGCGCGTGCTCGGGTACCGGCTGCGCGGGTACGTCTTCTTCGGAAGTGTTTATCCGCTGGCCGATCGCCTCAAGGAATCGCTGGGCGGCGATCCCGTTCCCGCCTGCCTGGTGCTGGATTTCGCGGACGTTTCGGGCTTCGACTACTCGGCGGTGAGCGTCCTTGCCAGGTTCGTGCGATCGGCGAACGCGGCGGGGGTGCAGGTGGTGCTGAGCGCGCCGTCCGAACAGCTCGGGACCGGTCTGGAGCGCAACCTGCCGGCCTCGGAGTTCGCCGCGGTGCGGATCGAGCCGAATGCGGACCGTGCCCTGGAGTACTGCGAGGAGACCGTGATCGCGGCATGGAGGGCCCACGCCGGCGATGTCGACGAGCGGCGCGCCTCGCTGTTCGAGCGCGCCGCCGACGACCTCGAGCGCCATCTGGAGCGCCAGATTCGTTTCGAGGACCTGATGAACGAGCTGGGCATCTGGCTGGAGCCGTGCCGCTACGCCGCCGGGGAAGCCCTCGCGGGGCCGGGAGCGCCGAGCGAGGGCCTGCAGTTGCTGACGTCCGGCCGGGCGTCCGCCCATGATGCCGCGGGCAGGCGCGTCCGGCAGTACGGCCCCGGCGATGCGATCTGGCCGGTCCACCCGACCGATGAGAAGGCGCCCACGGTGAGCGCGGACGAGTCCTGCGAGGCGATGTTGCTGACACCGGTCGCCCGGCACCGGCTGGAGGAGCTCGATGAGCGGCTCGCGCTCAAGCTGTATCGACACCTGCTTGCGGGACGCTTCGAGGCCGGGCCCGGCAGCTCCCCGCCGGATGACGCCGTGGAGTCGGGGTCCGGGTCCCCATCGGAGTCCGGTTCATGAGACGAGTTGTTGCCATCGCGGCTCTGCTGGCCGCCGCCGCATGCACCCCGCAACCGGACGCCGGGCCCGGCTGGCCCTTCGTCGGCTCCGACCAGGCGCACACCAAGTACTCGGCGGCGGAGGCGATCACGGCCGCCAACGTCGCGGAATTGGAGATCGCCTGGGAATGGGAGCCGAAAGAGGCGCCCCTCGAGGAGTACGGCACGCGGCCGGGCCCCTTCCAGGCGACCCCCATCCTGGTCGGCGGCGTCCTCTACCTCTCCACCATGTACACGCGCGTGGTGGCGCTCGACGCCGAGTCGGGCGCGGAGCTCTGGACGTTCGACCCGCGGGCGTACGAGGGCGGACCGGTCGGTGCGGGGCCGACGGGTTTCAAGCACCGGGGCGTCGCCTGGTGGAGCGACGGGGACGACGCGCGCGTCTTTCTCAACAGCCGCGACCGCCTGTACGCGATCGACGCCGCGAACGGTGAGCTGGACACGGGTTTCGGCCAGGGCGGGAGCGTCGTGCTGACCGAGGGGCATGGCCGCGAAGTCAGCCGCTACGAGTTCGACCAGACCTCGCCTCCCGTGGTGTTCGAGGACCAGGTGATCGTGGGGAGCCGGGTGCCCGACGGGGTGCAGCGCCGGTTCGACCCGCCCGGAACCGTGCAGGCGTTCGACGTCCGCACGGGCGAGCGGCGCTGGGTGTTCTTCACCGTCCCGCAATCGAGCGACGCTTTCGGCGCCGACACCTGGGAGGACGAGTCCTGGCGCTACACCGGCCACGCCAACGTGTGGGGGCCGATGTCGCTCGATGCCGAGCGGGGCCTCCTCTACGTGCCGACGAGCACGTCGAGCAGCGACTACTGGGGCGGGCGCCGGAAGGGGGTGAATCTGTTCGCCGAGTCGCTGCTGTGTCTCGATGCGCGCACGGGCGAGCGGCGGTGGCACTTCCAGGCCGTGCACCATGGCGTGTGGGACTACGACCTCGGCGCGGCGCCGAACCTGGTGACGATCACGGTGGACGGGCGCGAGATCGACGCGGTGGCGCAGGTCTCGAAGCATGGCTTCACCTACGTGTTCGATCGGGTGACCGGCGAGCCGGTGTGGCCGATCGAGGAGCGTCCGGTGGACACGTCGACGGACGTCCCGGGCGAGGTGCTGCATCCGACGCAGCCGTTTCCGACCAGGCCGCCGCCCTTCGGCAGCCAGGGGGTGTCGCTCGAAGACGCGAACGACCTGACACCGGAGATCCATGCGCTCGCGGTGGCCGAGATGCAGCGCTTCCGGCTGGGCCCGCTCTTCACGCCCCCGAGCCTCCAGGGGACGCTCCAGCGGCCGGGCACGATCGGCGGGGCGAACTGGGGCGGAGCGGCGTTCGATCCGGAGACCGGGCTCCTGTACGTGCGGACCACAGAGAGGGCCGACCCAAACCAGATCTGCACGAATGCGGGCGACGACCCGCGCGTCGACGTCCCATACAGCAACAACTGCCCCTATGGCGCGACCCTCGTGATGTTCCGGGAGGCCGGCGGACCGGGCGCGGCACCGACCCCGGAGAGCGAACTCGGCCCGATCCCGCTCACCAAACCGCCCTGGGCGCACCTGGTTGCGGTAGACCTCAATGCGGGGGAGATCGCGTGGAAGGTGCCCTTCGGGGAAGGGAGCGAGGAGATCCGCACCCACCCGCTGCTTCGCGGCGTCGATCTGCCGGAGCGGCTGGGCACGCTCGGCAACTCGGGGGCAATGGTGACCAGGGGGGGGTTGGTGTTCCTCGGCGGCGGCGCCCCGTACCTGTACGCGTTCGACAAGGCGACCGGCGCCGAACTCTGGCGTGGCGCGACGCCACATCCCACCAGCGCGAACCCGATGACCTACCGGACGCGGTCGGGACGCCAGTTCGTGGTCATCGCAACGGGGGGCGGCGCGGACGCGGCGCTCGTGGCCTTCGCGCGACCCGTGGACGGGTGAGCGAAGCTGCCAGGCCATGACCTTCCTCGAACAGCATCGCGACCGCTTCGAGCAGGCCGAGGCGTACTGCGGCCGCGTCGGAGGTGCGTTCGCGGTCGTCGGCGGGATCGCGCTCGTGATCCTGCTCGCAGTCACCGTGGCCGAAGTCTTCTGGCGCTACGTCCTGAACAACTCGCTGCTGTGGGCCGAGGACCTCGCCACGATGTCGCTCGCGGTCGTGGTGGCGGCGGCGATCGCCTATGGCGCCCGGGAAGGCGCGCACGTCTGCGTCAACCTGATCGCGCGCGTTGCGGGACGGCGCCTGACCAGAATCACGGACGCCGTCGCCCGCCTGCTGAGCGTGGCCGTGACCGGCACGGCCGCGTACGCCCTGTTCGTGCACGGCAGTTGCGGTGCTGCCTGCGGGGCCGCGACCCCCAGCGTCTCGATCTCCCACATTCCGTTCTATTACGCGCTCGGCGCGTCGCTTGCCGCCTACGCACTGCTGCTCGCGTCCCAGCTGCTTCTGGGGTTCGCAACCTGGCACGGCGATGACCCCAACGAGCCCGCCGACTGATGGACGGAAGCAGCATCGCCCTGCTCGGATTCCTCGCCCTCCTGGTGCTGCTCGTGATCCGGGTGCCCGTGGGGCTCGCGATGCTGATCGTGGGCGTCGCCGGAATCGCCGCGATCCGCCCGGGCGCGGTCGTGCCGGTGCTGGCGGGGGAGGTGTTCGCGGTAGCCTCGCGGTATTCCCTCACCATCCTGCCCCTGTTCATGCTGATGGGGAACCTGGCGGTGATCTCGGGGATGAGTCAGGACCTGTATCGCGCGGCCCACAGCTGGCTCGGCCGCGTCCGGGGCAGCCTCGCGTCCGCGTCGATCGTCGCGTGTGCCGGATTCTCGGCTCTGTCGGGCTCGTCGCTGGCCGCCGCTCTGACCATGGGGCGCGTGTCGCTCCCCGAGATGCGACGGTACAAGTACGACGATTCGCTGGCGACGGGCGTCATCGCGGCCGGCGGAACGCTCGGCATACTGATCCCGCCCTCGGCGGGGCTGGTCATCTACGGCATTATCACCGAAGAGAGCATCGGGCGCCTGTTCATGGCCGGGGTATTCCCCGGGATACTGCTCACGCTTCTGTTCGTGCTCGCCGTCTGGATCGTCGTGAGACGCGACCCGGACAAGGCTCCCCACGCGACGGCACCCGTTCCCTGGCGGGATCGTCTCAGAGCTACGGGACGAGCGACGTGGATCCTGGGCATCGTCGTGGTGACCATCGGCGGCATCTACGCCGGCATCTTCTCCGCCGTCGAAGCGGCTGCAGTGGGCGCGTTGCTGGCGCTGGTCGCGGCGTTTGCGCGGCGTGCGGTGGACCGGAACGCCGTGACCGACGTGGTCAGCGCCACGCTGCGGGCGACAGGAACCGCTTTCCTGGTGCTGTCCGGCGCGTTCGTGTTCAAGGTTTTTCTCGGATTCACGGGGATCGCCTTTGTCGCCTCCGAATGGGTCAGCGAGCAGGGGTTTTCGGGCGCACAGGTCGTACTTCTGGTGCTGGCCATGTTCATCGTGCTGGGCACCTTTCTCGACGGCTTCGCGATGCTCGTGCTGACCGTGCCCCTGGTTCAGCCGATTCTGGAGTCCCTGGGCGTCGACATGATCTGGTTCGGCGTGATGATCGTGATCACGCTCGAGATGGGCCTGATCTCGCCTCCGGTCGGGCTCAATATCTTCGTGGTGAAGGGCGTCGCTCCCGACGTGCCGGTCCAGACGATGTTTCGGGGCATCGTTCCGTTCTGGTTCGCGATGCTCGCGACGCTGATTCTGATCGCGCTGCTGCCCGGTCTCGCCACGCTTCTGCCCAACGCCATGTTCGGATGAGGGGATGATCTGGCGTTCCCCGGCTCACCGGCGCCAGTTTGGCGGCATGGACATCCCTACACTCCGCGTCCCGGACGCAGCGCAGCCTCGGCGGGGGCCCTGAGGTGGCGAAGGTGAGCCGGAGCCTCGTCCCGGCAGCCCATGGACTGCTCGCCGCCGGATTGTCGATTGCGCTGGGATGCGGGGGTACGACTGAAGGCAGGGAGTTGTCGCTCGCGCATTTCCTGCCGGCGGATCACGTTCTGAACGAAGCCGTGTTCACGCCGTTCTCGGAAAGGCTGGCGGACCTCTCGGGCGACCGGCTGACGGTCAGGCAATACCCCAGCGGCATCCTGAACTCGTCGCTCCCCGCCCAGTACTCGATACTCCTGAACGGCGTGGCCGATATCGCGCTCGTCGTCCCCGCCTACACGCCCGACCTCTTTCCGAAAACGGACCTCATCGGCTATCCGGGGGTCTGCGAGACCGCGCTGGGGTGCACCGAGTCGATCGCGCGCGCCTGGCCGGTTCTGGAACCGGAATTCCGGGCCAGGGTTCTGGCGATCTGGTCGAGCACGCCGCCCGTGCTCCTCACCCGCGAGACTCCGGTGCGGACGCTCGAGGACATCCGCGGGCTCAAGATCCGCGTGTCCTCGCGGAGCGACATCCCGTTCATCGAAGCGCTCGGCGCCAGCGCCCTCATGCAGCCGGCGACGGAGCTGCACCAGAGCCTGACCACCGGTGTCATCGACGGGGTTGCCATCGGGCCGTCGGGAATCGTCGCATTCCGACTTCACGAGGCGGCCGCCTACATCACCACGTGGCTTCCGATATCCGGATTGGCGTTTGTCCTGCTCATGAACCAGGAGACGTACGAGGCCCTGTCTCCGGAAGAGCGGGCCTGGATCGACGAAGCCGCGGATGACGCTCTCTCCGTGGCTGGAGCCATGGCGTTCGAGCGTGTCGATGCCGAGGCCCTGGAGCTCGCGCGGGAGGCCGGGGTCGGGATCGTCGAGCTTGCGGACAGCGAGAGACGCCGTTTCGAGCAGGCGATCGGGTCCGCCCGGGAAGCGGGGCGCGCGCGCGATGTGGGCGGCATGACGGTCAGCGAGGTGGTCAGGCTCCTGCGCGGGAATTGATCGCCCGGGTCAGAACTCGCCTACGAACTCGATTTCGGTCTCGAGCTCGTATCCCATCTCGCGGGCCACCGCCTCGCGGGACATCTCGATCAGGGTCATCACCTCTGCCGAGGTCGCGCCTCCGAGGTTGACGATCATGTTGGCGTGCCTGTGGGAGATCTGCGCCGCCCCGTGGACATGCCCCCGCAGTCCGCACTCGTCAATCAGCAGACCCGCATTGATCCCGTCGATCAACTGGAAGATGGATCCGGCGTTGGGGTAGAGCCACAGGGCCGGGAATCGCTCGTTGCGCCAGGCGAGATTCTCCCGTATCACCCTCCTGAGTTCCGGGCGCGGCGTCGGGACAAGCTTCAACGATACATCCAGGACCACGTCGCCGGTTTTCTGGAGGACGCTGGAGTTGTAGCCGAATCGGAAGTACTGACTGCCCTCATACCTTACCTCGCCGCCGGGAGTAAGGACCGTCGCGCCCTCCATGACCTCCGCCCAGAACACGGTGCGGTCGCGGGCAGGCGGGGCCGCAAGGAAGTGGAGGTTCCCATTGACCGCGCCCCCGACCGTACTCGGGATTCCGACGCAGTGATGAAGCCCGCCGAGACCGCGCGCCACCGTCGCATTGATGAGGTTCGGAAAGACGTCGAGACCCGCCCCGGCCACGACCCTTCCGCCGGGCCGGAACTCCAGCGTGGCGATGTCGCTCCGGATGACGACACCCCGAAATCCCCCGTCTCCCACAAGGATGTTCGACCCCCGACCGAGCAAGAAGCTCGGAACGCCCATCTCGCGTGCGACACACACCGCGCGGGACAACTCCTCGCTGGTCCGAGCACGGTAGTACAGGTCGGCCGCACCGCCGATTCGGAAGGTGGTCAGCGGAGCCAGAGGGACATCCCGGCGCACGCGCTCCGGGCATACCGCTTGCGCGTACCGCTCCTGGAGCGCCGGGGCAGGCTGCTTCAACGAAGTCGAGGTCGCTGGCCCTGACACTCGGCGAGCCTCAGCAGCGGGCCGGCAGCGTGATGAAGCCCGCCGTCATGAAGTGGTGGTCGAGGGTCAGCGCCTCGCGGATGCCCAGTTCGGCCATGACCACGAAGCTGGCGGCATCCGCGAGAGAGAAGGGCTGATCGGAGAAGCGTTCGATCCAGTTCCCGATCGCGGCCTCCTCGCGCTCCGGCGTGATGTACTCGACCTGGGTCGGAGCTTCGCGAACCGCTTTGAGAAAGGCGGATGCGGCGTGGAGACCGGCGCGACCAATCAGCAACGCGTGAGCCTCGGCGACCACGATGTTGGTGGTCACGATTCTCGCGCCCCGCCGGACCCCGGCGCGCAGACGCCGGGCGAAGGCCCGATGATCGGGGTGCCGGTCGTTGGCGAGAGGATACCATGCGCTGGTGTCGACGAAGAGGCCCTTCACTCGGAATCCGGCGTCGGCTCCTGCGGATGATCTGACCAGGAAGCGATCTCCGTGGCGGCGAGATACTCGTCGTGCTCGCGCGCGATGTCGAACCCCGGGTCATCGGGCAAAGACACCATCCCGATGATTCTCAGGACCGGATGATGCTCCGGATCCGAGATCTGGAGCTCCAGGGCCTTCAGCCCTTGCCGCAGCACATCGGACTTGGTGGTGTCCAGTTCCGCCGTCAGTCGCTTGAGGCGCTCCTTTTCGCTCGGACGCAGATAGACCTGGACAGGCTCGGCGACGCGCCGCTTGCGCGGCTTATCATGAGAGTATTTCATGAAACATGATAATGACTCGCTGCTAGCCCGCCAACTCCCCCACCCGTCGCACCAGCTCTCCGCCCCCGTCGACTTCTTCCGCGAACTCGTCGTAGATGGCGTCGCTGGCGGCGCGGAAGCGCGCCCGGTCGGCCTCGTTCACCTCGATGCCGGCGGCGCGCAGCTCCTCCAGCAGCTCCGCGTCCATGCGCGCTGCGGTCTCGTACACGAACGCCTGCATCTCGCGCGCGGTCTCCTCCAGGGTGGCGCGCACCTCCTCGGGCAGCCGCTGCCAGCGGGCTTCGCCCACGGTGACGAACGCGGGCGTGTACACGTGCCCGGTGAGCGACAGATACGATTGCACCTCGTGCAGCTTGGCCGAGGCAATCTGCGCGAGGGGGTTCTCCTGTCCGTCCATCACCCCGGTCTGCAGCGCCACGAAGACCTCGGCCAGGGGCATGGGCGTGGGGTTGGCGCCGTAGGCCTGGAAGAGCTTGACCCGCCAGACCCCGCGCGGGGTGCGCAGCTTGATGCCCGCGAGATCCTCCGGCCCGCGGATCGGGCGTGCGTTGTTGGTGATGTGGCGAAAGCCGTTCTCCCACAACGCGAGGATGCGGTAGCCCTCGGCTTCGGCGAGCGGCGCCAGATGTTCCCAGAAGACCTCCTCCTCGATGCGCTTCATATGTTCCCGGTCCTGCACCAGGTACGGCATCTCGAAGAGCCCGAAGCCGTCGATGACCGACGACATGACCGTGGACGGCAGCGACATCTCCACGGTGCCCAGCCTGAGCTTCTGCAGCAGCACGTCGTCGCCGCCGAGCTGGCTCGAGCCGTAGACGATGACGCGTCCGGCCTCGCCCAGGCGCTCGTTGGCGCGCTCGGCGAATTCGTTCGCGACGATGTCGTAGAGCGACTCGGGGGCGCCCACGTGTCCGAGGCGGATCTCCACGGGGCCGGTGTCGTCGCCGGGGGCGCACGCGGACAGGGCGACGGCGATCAGCGCGGGCGCCAGAATGTGCTTCCGGGACATCATCTCTCTCCGGTGTGTGATATCACTCTTGGGCCAGGCATAGTATCATGATTCCATACAAGTGATATCATGGGTGAGTGGGCCGTAGTATCAGTCATCCTGACCCGGGATGCTGGCTCGTCATCGCGAGAGGGTCGAGGGCGGCGTTCACGCCCCCGCTTCTGTGGGGCACTCCCGCAAGCCGCAGTCCCATCTCCACGCCCGCCAACGTGCCGGCGAGCGTGAGCTCGTTGAGGTCTCCCAGGTGACCGATGCGGAACACGCGCCCGTCGAGCTTGCCGAGACCGGTGCCGAGGCTCATGTCGAAGCGCTTGAGGATGACCTGGCGCAGGGCGTTGGCGTCGTGGCCATCGGGGAGCGTGACGGCGGTAAGCGAGTTGGAGTGCTCGCACGGGTTGACGCTGTAGCACTCGAGGTCCCAGGCGGCGACCGCGGCTCGCGTGGCCTCGGCGAAGCGCCGGTGGCGCGAAAACACATGGTCGAGCCCCTCCTCGGCGAGCATGGCGAGCGACTCGCGCAGGCCGAAGAGCAGGGTAGTCGCGGGGGTGTAGGGGAAGAAGCCGCTGGCGTTGGCCGCGAGGTGGTCATCCCAATTGAAGTAGGAGTGCGGCAGCCGGGCAGCCGGGCGCGCGGCGAGTGCGCGCTCGCTGGCGGCGGTGAAGCCGAGGCCGGGCGGGAGCATGAGCCCCTTCTGCGAACCGGTCACGGTCACGTCGACGCCCCATTCATCGTGGCGGAAGTCGATGGACGCGAGCGAGGATACCGTGTCGACCATGAAGAGCGCCGGATGGCCGGCGGCGTCGATGGCGGCGCGGATGTCGGGGATGTTGGTGGTCACGCCGGTGGAGGTCTCGTTGTGCACGACCATCACCGTGCGGATGCGGCCATTCGTGTCGCGGCGGAGCCTGTCCTCGACCAGTTGCGGCTCGACACCGGCGCGCCAGTCGCCGGGGACCAGGTCGACGTCGAGCCCGAGGCGCGCGGCCACCTCCGCCCACTTGTCGGCGAAGAAGCCGCGGTCGAAGGCCAGGACGCCGTCCCCCGGGGAGAGCGTGTTCACCAGGGCCGCCTCCCATGCGCCGGTGGCCGAGGAGGGGAAGACGAAGACGGTGCCGTCGGTCTTGAAGACGGGTTTCAGGTCTTCGAGGACCGCGAGGGTGAGCTCGGCGAACTCCGGACCGCGGTGGTCGATGACCGCTCGGTCCATGGCGCGCCGGACGCGCTCGGGTACGTTGGTGGGGCCGGGAAGCTGGAGAAAGTGCCGGCCGCTGCGTGTGGTCATGCGCGCTCTCGGGTGACGTGGAGAGGGCCACGGATTAGAATGCGGCGACCCCCCGGCGACGAACCCTGCAAGCTAATGAAGCGCGCCCATGCCTGACCACCGATGCGGGCGGCCCGGCCGCCGACAGGCCCGTGACCGGCCATGGCCGTCGACGTGACCGACGCGCCCGCCAGCCTGCCCGATGGATCTGCCGTTGGCGGCTTCTGCCGTCGGACGGGCGGCGCCATCGCCCGACGCGCCCGGAACGCCCATGTCTGAGCGCCGTCCCCGCATCGGCGATCTCTCTCTCGCGGCCCGGCTGCGGCGCGAGCTGGAGGGTGAGGTGCTCTTCGACCCGGTGAGTCGCGGGCTCTACAGCACGGACGCCTCCATCTACCAGATCGAGCCGGTGGGGGTGGTGGTGCCGCGCACCGTGCAGGACGTGAGGACCGCGATCGAGATCGCCGCGCAGGAAGGGGTGCCGGTGCTTCCGCGGGGGGCGGGGACGTCCCAGGGCGGGCAGGCGGTGGGGCGGGCGCTGGTGGTCGACACCAGCAAGCACCTGGGCGGGATCTCCCGCTTGGACGTGGACGCGAAGACCGTGCGGGTCGAGCCCGGCGTGGTGCTCGACGACCTGAACCGCCGGCTGGCGCCGCACGGGCTTTTCTACCCGGTGGATGTGGCGACCGCCAGCCGGGCCACCCTGGGGGGGATGGCCGGGAACAACAGCTCGGGGGCGCGGTCGATCCGATACGGCATCATGGCCGACCGGGTGCGGGCCATCGAGGCGATCCTCGCGGACGGGACCGCGCTCCGCTTCGGGGAGGTGCCGGAGGGGTGGCTGGGGGATGGGGGGCTGGGGGGCGGCCCGCTCACGGGTGGTGAGGGCGGGCGCCGGCACGACGCGCTGGCGCGCCACATCTGGGAGATCCGCTCCCGCGAGGCGGCTGAACTGGCGCGGCGGGTGCCGAAGGTGCTCCGGCACGTCGCCGGCTACAATCTGCATCGCCTGGAGCGTCCCGGTCTGAACCTGGCGCCGCTGCTGGTGGGCTCGGAGGGCACGCTCGCCTTCTTCACCTCGCTCGAACTCGACCTGGCCCGCCTGCCTCCGCACCGCCTGCTGGGCATCTGCCGCTTCCCGGACCTGGAGAGCGCGCTCGATGCCGTGCAGCACATCGTCACCCTCGACCCGACCGCCGTCGAGCTGATGGACGACAACGTCCTCCGCCTGGCGTGCGCGAACCCCACCTTCCGTCCCGTGGTGGAGCGGGTCTTCCCCGGGAATCCGGGAGCCGTCCTGGTCGTCGAGTTCTCGGCTTTCGAAGAGAGGGCCGCACATGAGGGACTGAACCGGCTCGAGCAGCTGATGGGCGATCTGGGCCATCGCGGGCCCATGCGGCGCGCGCTCACCGCCGCGGACCAGGCCCGGGTCTGGGGCGTGCGCAAGGCCGGACTGAGCATCGTCATGTCGTCCCCCGGCGACGTGAAGCCGGTCTCCTTCATGGAGGACTGCGCCGTGCCTCTTCCTCGCCTCGCGGAGTTCGGTGTGCGGGTCAACGAAGTGTTCGACGGGCACAGGGCCGACGGCACCTGGTACGCGCACGCGTCGGTGGGATGCCTGCACGTGCGTCCGTCCCTCAACCTCAAGCAGGCGCCCGACGTGGGCCGCATGCGCGCCATCGCCTCCGAGGTGCATGAGATCGTGCTCGACCTGGGGGGATCGCACTCCGGGGAGCACGGCGACGGCCTGGTGCGCTCGGAGTTCATCGAGGGCCTGATGGGGCGCCGGCTGGCCGCGGCCTTCGGAGAGGTCAAGCAGGCTTTCGACCCGCGCGGGCTCATGAATCCCGGCAAGATCGTCGATCCCCCGCGCATGGACGACCGCAGCCTCATGCGCTACCGGCCCGGCTACGCGCACAAGCCCTTCGAGACCACGCTCGACTGGAGCCGATGGGGCGGGCTGGCCGGCGCCGCCGAGATGTGCAACAACAACGGCGCGTGCCGGAAGGCCGACCCGGGGACCATGTGCCCCTCCTACCGCGTCACCGGCGACGAGAAGCATGTCACGCGCGGGCGCGCGAACGCCCTGCGGCTGGCGTTGACCGGTCAGCTCGGCTCCGACGCGATGCGCTCACCGGAGATGAAGGAGGTCTTCGACCTGTGCATCGGCTGCAAGGCGTGCCGGCGCGAATGCCCGGCGGGCGTGGACGTGGCGCGCATGAAGGTCGAATTCCTGCACCACTACAGGAAGAAGCATCCTGCCGGCGCGCGGGATCTCGCGCTTGCGCACCTGCCGCGGCTGGCGGCCCGGGGCTCGCGGCTGGCGCCTCTGATCAACATCGGCGGGCGGAGTCGGCTGCTGCGGGGCGTGGGCGAGCGGCTCACCGGCATCGCCCGCGAGCGAGAGCTTCCCAGGTGGTCGAATAGGCCCTTCCGGAATCCCCCGGCCTCTCGGGCCGAGCCCGATGTGCTGCTGCTGGTGGACACGTTCAGCCGATACTTCGAACCGGAGAACGCGCGCGCGGCAATGAAGGTGCTGGCGGCGGGGGGATACAGGGTGGAGGTAGCGGGAGCGGCGGCCGGGCGTGCGGCAGGTGCCGGTCCGGGGCTTTGGGCGGGTGCCCGGAAGCGGCATGGCTCCAGGCCCCCGAATGGCTCCGGGCCGCGTACCGGTTCCCGTCCCCTGTGCTGCGGTCGCACCTACCTCAACGCCGGACTGGTGGAAGAGGCCCGAACGGAGGCGCGGCGGTTGCTGGACGCGCTCTCGGCGCCACGCGTTCGCGATGCTACCATCGTCGGGCTCGAACCCTCGTGCCTGCTCACCCTGCGGGACGAGATTCCTGCCATGCTGCCGGGCGCCGAGTCAGAGCAGGTCGCGGAGCGCGCACTCCTCCTGGAGGAACTGCTTGTGCTTGACGAGGACAGCGTCCGGCCCAGACTCGATTTGCAGTCGTCGCGCGCAGATTCCGCCTTCATCCACGGACACTGCCATCAGAAGGCCTTCGGCGTCTTCGATGCCACGCCGCGCGTGATCAACTGGATTCCCGGGCTCGAGCCCAACGTCATCAAGTCCGGCTGCTGCGGCATGGCCGGCTCCTTCGGCTACGAAGCCGAGCACTACGAGCTGTCGATGAAGATGGCGGAGCTGGATCTGCTCCCCGCGGTGCGCGCGGCCGCCGAAGACGCCCTGGTCATCGCCGACGGCACCAGCTGCCGGAGCCAGATCGCGCACGGAAGCGGACGGGAGGCCGTGCACGCGGCGGTGGTGCTGGCGGGGGCGCTGGGGGCAGGCAGCGGCTGAGGACGCTGTGTCCGGAGTTGATATTTCTGTGTCGGCATGTCCCGATGGGACCACCTGGTAGACATCGGCAACAATTGGATTCTCGTCGGTTGACGGCGTTCGGCCTAGATGGGTAACGTCAGAAGGATCCAGGACGGTCGCGCCTTCCCGCGCCAAGGAGGAGACATGGCGGACGAAACAAGGATACCCGACCAGTTACGCACGCACGTATGGGAAGGGCGGGTGGACGCCGATCGACTGCGGCGGTACTACGGTCGGCTGGCTGGAGTGCACACACGGAGAGCCTCGACCCTTGCTATTCTCGGGTGCTTCGTTGCCTTCGTCGGCCCTTATCTTGATGCCCTTGGCGCGCCCGGATGGCTGGAGATGGTCGTATCACTGGCGGGAGTGGTGCTTGCCGTCAGCACGATTACACAGGGCCAAAGCCGGATTGTCGAGGCACTCTTCCGGCACCAGCAATTCGGCGAACTCCGCACGGAGTGGACCGACCTCTGGCAACGTGTCGAAGACAGCATGGCACCGGCTGCCGCGGTCCGCATCCGCTGGATCGAATTGACACGAAAGGCCGATGCCATCACGGCCCGCAGCCCGCAGGACCGCGTAAACGAACGCGTGCTGGTAGCCGCCGAGCAGGCGACCTACGCCTACTACAGGAAGGAGGCCGCCTCGGGTGTCCCGGCCACAACCTGATCCCCGACGCGAACCTCAGCCCAAGCCGCCGCCCGAGAAACGCCAGGGCGGATGGCCGCCACCGAAGAATCCACCTCCACCTCCCCCACCGCGAAAGCACTGATCGTCCCCGGCGGCCAAGCGCATCTGCAATATGCAAGTCGGCCATCCACACGGTTCTGTTGCAGACGCCGCCAAAGTCGGGCCTGTCCTCACCCCCTCACCACGAGAACGTCTGCGAGTACTTCAGCGAGAACGACCGCCCGGTCGACAGCGGTGTCCGCGGGATGAAGTTGGCGTCGCGCTCCGTGAGCAGTCCCTCGTTGTAGACGATCCAGAGGTCCGTGCCTTCCCGGAAGTGATAGCGGATGCGCGAGTTGAGGCTGGTCAGGTCGTCCACTCCGTTGTACTGGGCGTAGGCGCTCACGGCGAAGTGGGTGTTGAGCGCCACCTCCACCTTCAGGTGCGCCAGATGCGTCGTCGTGGCCTGGTCGCGCTCCGAGAAGTCGATCCGGTTGACGGAGTACGCCGCGCCGAGCTCCAGATAGCGCGACAGGTTCCAGATCGGACCTGCGGACAGGCTCAGCCGGCTGCCGTCGTAGAAACTCCCGGCTGACACGCTGTAGCGGCCCCGGAAGCTCTCGCTGCGCGCGAAGTTGAAGTTGGCCTTCAGCTCGTGGAACCAGTAGTCGCCCGGCGGCACTTCCACGTCCGAGATGGAGAATGCATCCCGGATGCTCTCGTACTGCGACTCCAGCCCCACATCCAGACGCTGGCCGCCCCTGAACTCGGCCTCGAACTTCGGGTTCAGGAATGTCGTCTGGGTGGTCCGGTCCGAGTTGCGGAAGAACTGCCGGGTGGTGAGCCTCACGCCCCGCGAGCGGAGCATCGCCGACGAATCGTCCTTGAACTGGCCATACGCCACCTCAACGCCCCCGAAGCTGAATCCCTTGCGACGCTGGAACCCGAGTCCGGGGTTGTAGTCCGCCCCCACCCGGGAGGCGTCGAGGGTGTAGGTGAACCCCACGTCGCGCCGGCGCTCCCAGCGGCCCTTGATCAGTCCCGTCGCCAGCCCGTCCACGTCCGGGGTGGCCTCGTCGAAAGTCTGCGCCCACTGCAACTGGAAGTACTCGTCCCCGGTGAGCCGGAGCGAGGTGTCCAGCCCGTAGGCGATGTTGTCCTGTCCGGGGGTGCCGAGCCGGCTGGTGACCATCGCACCCACGTTCGAGTAGGGGTTCAGCACCTGCTGGCGCACCCGCAGCACGCCCATGTTCTCCGAGGAGCGCTCGCCGTGGGCGGCGGTCTGCATGTTGAGGAGCCCGTAGTCCGTGCCGCCCGCGCGTCCCACGGCGCGCACGCCCCCGAAGATCCTCACGATGTCCCCGTCGTCGAGGCCGATCCTCCGGCTGTAGAAGAGGCGGTTGAAGGGCCCGCCGGTGTTGAAATCGAAGGTCGCCGAGCGCTCCTGGAAGAACTGGCGCTTCTCGGGGACGAACAGCGCGAAGCGTTCGAGGTTCACCTGCGCGCTGTCCGCCTCCACCTGGGCGAAATCGGTGTTCACGGTGACGTTCAGCGCCAGGTTCGATGTCGGGGCGTACTTGATGTCGAGCCCAAGCTCGCGAGACTGGTTCTGGTCCGTTTCCCAGATGGATTCCGGGCCCATGGGGCCGTCCGCGAGCCGCGGCGTCTGCGTCAGGCCTCCGAGCGCGTAAGGCGTCACGTACACGGGAGTGGACTGCTGCACGCCGCGCAGGACGATGCGCTGCGCCTGCGAGGGCTTGGCGAAGGCGATCCCGCCCCAGCGGGGATCGAGGTCGGGGAAGGTGTGGCGTTCGTTCTTGCGGGCGATGATGCGGTAGAAGATGAAGCCCATCGTCACTTCGTCGCCCTCGACCTGGAAGCCGAGGGTGGAGAAGGGGATGCGAAACTCGGCGAACCAGCCCTCGTCGCTCTGGGTGGTGACGACGTCCCAGTACGAGTTCCAGTCGGAGTTCGACGGCATCCCCGCGCGCGGCACGACCTGGGCATCGTTGAAGACCGTGCGGTCGATGCGGTTTGCGGCCGGATTGGTCACGAACCAGACCCCGGTCTCATAGTCGTTGTAGCTGTCGATGATGACGGCCAGGCCATCGTCGCCGCTGTAGCGGTCGCGGTAGAAGGTGTTGGTGCGGACCGCCTCCGGCTCGGAGTCGTACAGTCGTCCCGACACGTAGAGGTATTCGTCGTCGTGCGCGACCCGCACCTCGGTCGTTTCGGTGGGCGGCGCCCCGTAGGTGGGGCTGAACACCGTGACGGGGAACGGCTCCACCTCGTCCCAGGCGGGTTCGTCGACGATGCCGTCCAGCTCGATGGGCCCGGAGATGCGCGGGATGACGATGGGGATGGTGCGGGACTCGTCCGCGGCCGGGGCGGGATCGGCCGCTGGCACCTGGCCATTGAGTGCCGCGGGGGCCAGGCACGCGGCCGCCACGAGGGTCGCCGCGAACGCGAGGCTGCGGGGCGGGGAACTGACGACGCGCCTGCGAGAGAAAGTCATTGTTCCCCGTGTCGTCCTCGTTCACCCATCCCTGGCCAGACCTCCGCGTCGGCCGCCCCCGCGCGAAAAGGCTTCCCGGGAGCCGACCTGAACGCTCTACACTCCGGAGGTTTTCCGCAAGCCGTTCGGGGCACGGTGGCGGGCGAGCGCTGGTAGTAGGACGCGGAGGGATGGCCACGTCGATTGCCGGACGCCGCCGAAGCGGCGGGCTGATCCGTCACATTTTCCGTCTCCCGGTCGTTTCCCGGACGACAAGACGCCACAAAGGAGAGCGGCTCGGGTGGAGCCAGAGGCCTTTCGCGACATCTTCGAGCAACTGAAGCCGAAGCTGCTGCGCTACTGCACGTACCGGTGCGGAGACCCGGACACGGCGGAGGACATCGTGCAGGAAGCGATGGTGCGGCTTTGGCGACGCAACGTCGAGGAGCCTCCCGCCGATCCCGCAGCCTGGCTGTTCACAACCGCGAGGCACCTGATACTCGATGGCGACAAAGTGGCCCGGAACCGCCAGCGGCTGCTGGCCTCCAATCCCCTGGACGAGGCCGAGCCCGAGCAGACCGACCGCGCTCTGGAGCGCGAGCAAGAGCGGAAACGAGTGAGGGAAATGCTCGGACGGATGCCTCGACGAAGCCGGGAAATCCTGATGCTCCGATACTCGGGGTTCAGCTATCGCGAGATCGCCGGGGAGGTCGGTGTTGCGCCCGGGTCGGTGGGCACGCTGCTGGCCCGGGCCGAGCGCCGCTTTCTGGAACTTCTGAGACCGTCTGAAGAGGACGCGTTACGATGATCCACCTGACGGAAGAGATGATTCTCGCGGTGCGCGACCGGGAGCCGGTCGCGGCCGAAGTGCTGGCCCATCTGGACGAGTGCGCCGCGTGTGCGCGGACCCTGGAGGATGCCCGGTCACGCGCGGAGTCGGTCGAGAAGGCGCTGGCGGCGCTGGCGGTGCCGATCGGGATGGACGTGCGGGTGGAAGGGGAATCGGGAGCGGAGCGGGGTGGGGAGGAGGGCGCGGCAGGAGCGGAGCCGGCCGCGGTGGTGCCGATCGGGCGTGGGCGACCGGATGCGGATGCGGGATCGTGCGCGGTGGAGGATGCCGCGGGTCGCGGGCGCTCGGATGTGGCTGCGGGAACCGGAGCCCGGGTCGAGCCGATCGGGCGCGGTCGACCGGATGCGGTCCGGGGAACACAAGGGCGTGGGACTGTCTGGACGATCCGCTGGCTGGGACGGGCGGCCGTGCTGGTGCTCATCGGCGCGGGGGCGCTCTCCGCGCTTCCCGGTCCGTTCAACGGATGGATCCCGGGGGTTTTCTCGGGGGGTGCGCCGCCGGCCCCGCCGACCTCCCCGGGGCCGGAACTGCCGGGCCAGGTCGGCGGGCGGATGGAGGTGCTGGCCGGACCGGTGGTCGTGCGGCTTGAGAACGTCGTGCCCGGCACCGTCATCGACGTGCGCCGGGTCGCCGACCGGGCCGTCGGCGTGCTGGCCGCGACCGGCAGCGAGTTCTCCTACGGGGGCGGGGAAGTGAGGGCCAGCATCGTTGCGGGCCCGGTCGCGGTTGAGCTGCCGGACGGGGTGGTGCCGGCCACGCTGATTGTGAACGGGGACGTGTACCTCGTAGTGGACGCGGCCGGGGTGGAGGTGGCGGGACCGACCGGGGTCGCCGACGGCGGAAGCCTGGTGACGTTCCAGGTGCCGGATTGAGCGGCAGGGGCCCCGGCATGAAACAATGGTTGCGGGTCGCCTTCGCCTGCGCGTTGGTGCCGACCGGGATTCTCCCGTCGGCCGTTGCCGCACTTCCGCCCGGAGTTGTCATGCCGGCAGGCTCGGCCGCCGGATCCTCCGGTTCGTTGGTCAGGTTGGCGCGGGTGCCCGCCCAGAGCGCCTCGGACACCGCGGGCGCTTCCGTGTACGGAAGGGTCACCGGGGTCTTCCGCGGGCGTAGCGGCGTACTCCCGCACGCGCTGCTGGCGGTCGAGACGCCGGCGGGTCGCCGGTGGGTGCAGGCGGGCGAGGATGGCCGGTATCTGCTGGGCGGGCTCGGGCCCGGCGTGGTGACCATGCGGGTGCGCCATCCCGGGTACGAGGCGATCGCGGTCGAAGTCACCCTGGCAGCGGACGCGGCCGTGCGCGTCGACCTCGCGCTAACCGGCCGGCCGCTGCGCCTCGACCCGGTCGAGGTCCGGGCCGACCGATTGCCAGGCGGGAGTTCCACCGCAGACGAGCCCGGACGACCGCGGCCCATACCGGAACTGGAGATCCAGGCGCTCGACCTGACCCCCGGGGTGGGGGATCCGGCGCTGGCCGCGGCGGTGCGCGCGCTGCCCGGCAACGATCCCGCCAGCGCCACCGACGTGCTCTACCTGAGGGGCTCCACCGCCGACATGAAGCTCGTGCTGCTGGACGGCGCGCCCGTCTACACCCCGTTTCACGTGGCCGGGCTGATGCCCGGGTTCGAGCCGGCGCTGCTGGGGGCCGCCGCGCTCCACCGGGGCGGAGCGCCAGCCCGCTACGACGGTGGCCTGACCCACATCCTCGACCTCCGCACCCGCTCGCCCCGCCGCGACCGGCTGCGCGCCTCCGCGGCCATCGATCTGCTCACCGCGTCGGGCGCGGTGGAGGGGCCGCTGGGCGCGCGGGGCGGCTTTCTCGCCTCGGCGCGCGGGCTCCACGACGTCGGAGCGGGACCACTGGGCGGCGACCGTCCCTACGGGTACTCGGACCTGCTGCTCGCGGCGGAGTACGAACCCCGCGACGATCATCGCATGGGCATCACCGCCTTCCGCAATTCCGAGGCGGTGCTTCTCGACTACGAAGCCGCGCCCGACGACGCAACCTGGTCGAATCGCGCCCTCTCGCTCAGCTACGAAGGCGCCGCCGGAAGCGCTCGCGTACGTGGTCTGGCGGCCGTCAGCGACTACGACGCCTCGCTTCCGCTGCAGCCGGCGAGTACCGACTCGGTGCCCGTGGCCGGCCCGCTGCTTGCGACCGGCGCCAACCGGCGCGCCCGTCTGCTCGCCGAAGTGGAATGGGGCGGACCCGCCGCGCGCACGGTCGTCGGGCTGTCCCACAATTCCATCGAGGCGGAGTACGGCGCGCGCGATCCAGCCGCTGGCCTGGGCAGCAGCACCAACGCCACCCACACCACCACCGGCCTCCATGTCGACGCCGTCCGACTGCTCGCGCCGGAGGTCACGCTGCGCGCGGGCGTGCGCGCCGACCTCTTCCCGGATGGCGACTTGGCCCTTGCGCCCCGTGCCCGTCTCGCCTGGGCCTTCGACCCGCGCGCGCTCCTGAGCGTGGCGGTCGGGCGCTACCACCAACCCACACGCACCCCGGACGTAGAGGTCGAGCGTACGCTCCAGGAGGTCGTGTCCTCCGACCTGTCCGCGCCCCAGCTCCTCCCGGTCGCCCGGGCCGACCACGTCGTGGTCTCACTGGACCAGCTGCTGGCCGGGCGCGTGCGCTTCGGGCTGCACGGCTTCTGGAAGGGGTACGAGGGGTTGGCGGCGGCATCCAGCGGAGGCGAATCGATCCGCAGTTCCGGGGTGGACCTCCGTCTGAGCAGCGCCGGCGAGAGAGAGGTGATCTGGCTCGGATACGGACTCTCCTGGTTCTGGTCCGACCGCGACCTGTCCGGCTACAGCAGCGACTTCGCCGGCCGCCACCTGCTCACCGCCGGAGTGTCGAGCGAACTCTGGGGACCGGTGCGCGGGGAATTCCGCGTTGCATACGGCGCCGGCCTCCCGTATACGGCGATCCCCTTCCGCTCCCTGAGTTTCGGCCAGGAGGCGGCCGCGCCCGCCGAACCGCCGCCGGACCCCGGTGCAACCCCGCCCCAGCGTCCCGTCGCCGCCGATTCGCCGCTTCTGGAGGGACTGGACGACGACTTCCTCCGCCTCGACTTCGAACTGCACGCCCGGCTGACCGCCCAGTGGGGCGGCCATGACTGGAGCGTCCGCCCCTATCTGCGCGTGCTCAACGCCCTGCGACGTCGCGACGCCCTCTTCTACGCCTTCCAACCCTGGCGGGCGGATTCCCTGACCCCGCTCGCAGAGCGTCCCTTTCTGCCGGTGATCGGGGTCGCGGTCACGTTCTGACGTCCCACCCCTGCATCCTCAAGCCCGGCCTTCGGCCATCCGTCACAAACCGGGCCTCCCGGTCGCTCTTCGGATGTACGTCGCCACCTGCCTGAGGGCAGACTCATCATCAAGAACGTGGTTCGGAAAAATGTCCCGGAATAAGACCAGCAAGCCCCGGAATCGCATCCCGGCGCCCATCGCAATCCTGATTGCCTCCCTTCTTTCCTTCTCCCCGCTCAGCGCCCAGCTCATCCCCATCCGCACCGTCCCGGTCGCGAGCGGCGACCAGTTCCTCACCGTACCGTCGGAAACGCTTGGGATGGCCGGCACGACTATCGCCGTGGACGACTCGATCGCCGATCTCTGGTCGAATCCCGCGAAGGGCATGTTCATCCAGGAGTCCGTCATCATCGGAGCCCCGACCTTCTACGGAGTGTCCGACGAGGGCGGCGGCGGGAAGACTTTCCCCTTCACGGGTCTCCTGCGCGACGGCGCCTGGTTCGGAGGGGCATCGGTTGCGCTCCAGCAGCTGAGCGGCAGTCGGCGGGGCGGCTTCTGGCCCGGGCGGCTGTCGGAGCGGTCGGCGCGCAACCTGTACGGGCGCGCGGCGATCGGCCGGAAGCTGGCCGACTCGGACTGGTCGGTCGGGCTCGCCGTCTTCCGGGCGGGTCTGAACATGATGACCGGCGTGGACCAGCTCTACGCGGGAGCCGACCGCATTGACCAGCAGGGCGCCGTCACCGACCTGCGCGCGGGCGTCTTCCGTGACGGAGAGCGGGACCGCATCGGCCTCACGTTCATCCACAACCGGGTCTCCATGGAGCACGAGGTGCACTACGCCGACGTCGTCGCCCGGGACACCGTCACCTGGGAACCCACGTTCGAGTTCCGGGAGGAGCTCAACGAGGACAAGACCCGCACGCTGGGCGGGCACCTCGAGTGGGACCGGCAGCTGGGGGCGGAAGGATGGCGCATCGGCGCGACCCTGACCGCGAATCACAAGTCACATCCCAAGATCCCCAACTACGAGATCCAGAACATCCCGCGCGACCCGGGGACGACCTGGGCCTACGAAATGGGCTTCGGCATCGGGCGCCACCGGAAGTCGACCTCCTTCGGCATCGACGTCGCCTACCAGCCCATCTGGAGCCACACCTGGCAGGAGGCCGATCGTCGCATGGAAACGCCCAGGGGCGTCCTGGAAATCGGGGACATGACGATCGAGAACCATTTCACGTTCTCCAACGTCGTCTTGCGGTCCGGGTTCTCACAGCGTTACGACAGGTTCGGCTTCCAGCTGGGCCTGGAGGCTCGGTCCTACGCCTACCACCTGGAGCAGGACGACCATGTCGAAGCCACTTCGCGCGATCAGGACGAGGCGTGGACGGAGTGGACGCCCTCGTTCGGGGTCCACTTCCGCTCCCGCGACTTCGAGTTGCACTCGAGCACCCGCATCACGTCGGGCACCGGCTTCCCCGGCATCGATGAGTTCTTCCCCCAGGAGGAGATGGCAGCAGCGGAACCGCTGTCGTCCCCGGACTTCATCGCCGCGCCCCGGGGCGCGCTGACCCTCCAGGATGTCACCGTGCTGACCCATCAGATCTGGATCCGGGTGCCGATTCGCTGATCCGACCCCGGCCTGCGCGCCGATCGGAAGCGGCAGAGTGTCATGATCTCGGTGATCGTCCCCGCCCACAACGAAGAGGCATGGCTCCCGGCCACCCTCGACTCCATCCGAGCCGCCGCGGATCAGGTCCGCGCGCGATCCGGCGTGGGCGTCGAGACCATCGTCGTCGACAACGACAGCACCGACGCTACCGCCGCCATCGCGCTGGACAGGGGTGCGAGCGTCGTTCACGAACCCGTCCGGAGCATCGGCCGCGCGCGCAACACGGGGGCGCGCCGTGCTTCGGGCGAGGTGCTGGTCTTCGTGGACGCGGACGTTCACATCCCGCGCGACCTCATCGAGGTCATTCACGAGACCATGGGCGATCCGCAGTGCCTCGGCGGCGGCGTGGACACCGAACACCATCCGCGGCGTCTGGTTGTCCGGCTGCACCTGCGGGCGTGGCGGGTGCTGGCCTCGGTGATCCCGCTGGTACAGGGGGCCACCCAGTTCTGCCGCAGGTCAGCGTTCGACGAGGTGGGCGGCTATCCGGAGGATGTCTGGATGGGCGAGGATACCGACTTCTACGCGGAGCTGAGGAAGCTGGCGCGGAAGACGCGGGGCAGTGTTCGCGTGATTCGGGCGCCGCGCGTGAGACCTTCCAGTCGCCGCTTCGACGAGTGGCCTGTGTGGAAGACCCTCGTCTGGACCAATCCGCTCTTCATCGCGCTCTTCCGGCGGTGGAAGGCCGTCTGGGGCGGCTGGTACGCCCGCCCGGTGCGGTAGGCGGCTCGGCCGAGGAACGGGACGCTCCCGCCGAGCGGCCTCGATCCCGCAGGGCCCCGCTTCTCACTCCAGCAGCTCTTCCGCCCGCTCCAGATCCTCGACCCTGACCAGTAGCCGGGCCGGGTTCGCGAACGCCATGCCGATCTCGGAACCGCCCGAGTCGTCCACCTGCAGCACGCAGGGGATGCCCGCCGCATCGAGGATCGCGCGCGCCACCTCGCCCTGGTAGCGGTAGCTGTAGGTGCGGATCACGGCGACATCGTGATGAAGGCTGCGCCGATACGGTGGGCGTCTCCTGGTCACGGTGTCATGCGCCCGCCCGGATTGTCCGCGGCTCGATCCGGCAAACGGAAGTGACGCTTCATCACGCGCTTCCCGCTACCACCCCATCTCCGGCAGCACATCCCCTTGCACGCGGAACATCTCGTTGATGAGGTTGACCGCGGCACGATAGGAATGCGTTGTGGGATCGAGCATCAGCGCCTGAAGCAGGGTCTGCCGGGATCCGCGCGCAAAGGCATCCACGAGGAGCTGGTGGATGCTGGTCTGGGTGCGCAGCAGCGACAGGATCCCCTCGGGCAGCCGTCCCATTTTGCGCGGATGGAGCCCGCTCGCGTCCACGCGCGCCGGCACTTCGACGACGGAGCCGTCGGGGAGGCCCGGAACATGGCCCCGGTTCTGGATGTTCACCGCGTCGAGATAGGTCTCGACGCCGCACAGGATGCCCTCCAGCAGCGGAACGGCCAGCTCGCCGGACGGGGTCAGGGGGCCGGGGAACTCCAGTCCGCCCACCGAGGCCGGTCCGTTGCCCGGGGATGCGTCGGCCCCGGAGCCGCCGCCGGTTCCGTCTCCCGATCCTGCGCCGATTCCGTTCCCGGATCCGCCATCCGTGCGCCCGGAGCCGTCCGCGTTTCCGGCATCTCCTTCCGCGCGTGCCGCCCGCGCCTCGGCCGCGGCAGCCCTTTGCTCCCGTGTCGGCTTCATGCGGGGCACCGGGCCGCCCGGAAACGCCGGCATGTCGGTGGGATGGTCCGCGAGGTTGTAGATCCAGGTCGGCACCTCGCCGGTCTCCCAGGGCGCGCCTTCGACGGGATCGTAGAAGAACTGGACCGCGCTGCTGCCGAGAAACTCCTGCGCCCATCCCAGATACTCGCCGATGTGGTTGGCGCCGGGGCTGGGAAAGCGGCCGAAGACGCGGAACAGGATGCGGCTGAGGGCGATCTCGTCCCAGTCGTGCAGCAGGTGGGCCTCGCGCTCGCGCTCCCTGAGGCGCGGATAGAGGTCCTCGCCGGTTTCGCGGTCGCGCACCGACTCGAACCAGGTGAAGTGGTTGATGCCGCTGGCGCGGGCGTCCAGCTGTCCGGTTGGGACGCCGAGGATGCGGGCCATCTGCTCGATGCCGTGAAAGACCCCGTGGCAGAGACCCACCACGCGCACGTCCGTGAGCCGCGACTGGGCCTCGCACAGCTTGGTGAGCGGGTTGGTGTAGTTGAGGAGCCACGCGTCCGGGCAGTGCGCCTCCATCGCGCGCGCCACGTCGACGCACGGGCCCATGTTGCGGAGCGCGTGGAAGAGCCCGCCGGGCCCGCCGTTCTCGCCGTAGATCTGGGGGAAGCCGAAGGTGCGCGGGATGTGGAAGTCCTGGGCCCAGTAGTAGTAGCGGTCGAGCTCGATGGCCATCACGACCGCGTCGGCGCCCGGGAGCGCGTCGGCGAGGCGGGTCGTGACGGATAGCCGGGGGGAGCGGCCCAGGCGCTCGGCGACGGCTTCCGCGTAGGCCTTCATCCGGGGGAGTTCGGACGCGTCGAGGTCCATGAGGACGATGTCGAGCCCGCTCTCGCAGAGCGCATCGCTCAGCAGCAGATCGCGGATGGAGGCGGGTCCGAACTCGCGGCTTCCGGCGCCTACCAGGACGACTTTCATCGGATGGCTTCCTTCACTGGGATCGTTCCTCGGTCATCGGGATGGCTTCCCCGGATGGGATCGCTGGTACTCTCCGCCGCGGTCACTGATCCGGATAACGCGTGCGCGGTCAGGACGCGGTGCCCGCGGGAGTCTCTCCGGCGTTGGCGTGCGCGCTCCGAACCGCCAGCGCACCCGCGCCCAGTGAGACGACAACAAGAAGCGTGCCCGCGATGGCCTTCCCGGTCAGAAGATAACCGACGCCGAGCAGGCTGGCGTAGACGAAGAGCGCCCCGAGCAGGAAGCCCATCCACATGCGGCCCGCCGACGGGTCGTTCGTGGTGACGCCGGTGCGGCGCGCGACCCGGTCCCACCAGCCGCCGGGGTGCACCCTGCGGTAGAAGCCGTCCAGCACCTCGTCGGACTCGGGCTTCGTCGCCAGGGCGACCGTTACCCAGAGAACGGTGCAGACGATCAGGATGATCACGCCGCGAACGAGGTCCATCCCGGGCGCGTACATGACGTCGACGGCCTGGAGCACGGCGCCGGGGACAACGGGCTCGATCAGCCCGAGCAGCACCCGGGTGTTGGCCAGCACGACCGAGCCGGCCATGGCGGCGATCTCCGCCCAGGCGTTGACCCGCCACCAGTACCACCTGAGCAGCCAGACCAGCGCAATGCCCGCGGTGATCTCGATGATGTAGATCCAGCCGCGCTGGATGGAGTCCATCTGCCAGGCCACCACTGCCGCGACCCCGGCCAGCAGCACGACCGCGACCCGGGAGGCCGCGACGTAGTGGCGCTCGGAGCGGCCGGGGCGCATGAAGCGCCGGTAGACGTCGTTGACCATGTACGACGCGCCCCAGCACAGGTGCGTGTCCATGGTGCTCATGAAGGCCGCCAGGAAGGTCGCGACCATCAGTCCCCTGAGCCCGGCGGGCATGAGGTCGCGGATCATCATGGGGTAGGCGAGCTCGGGGTCGGCGGCGAGCGCGGCGTCCATGGCCGCGGGCGGGAAGACCAGCAGCGATCCGAGACCGACCACGATCCAGGGCCATGTAAGGAGGACCGTTCCAGCGAAGGCGAACCAGAGCGACGCCTTCACCGCCTGGCGCTCGTCCCGGGTCGCGAACAGGCGCTGGGCCACGTAGCCGTCGCCCTGTCCGCTTCTCAGCCAGAGGATGCCGATCAGGCAGAGGAACGACACCATCTCGAGCGAGGAGGCGTTGGCTGCGGTCGGCACCAGGTCGAGGGCGCCGGGAGGGGCTTGTGGGACGTTCCGGATGGCTTCGGCCATGGCGGCGGGGCCGCCGAAGCGGTTCAGCACGATGCCGGCGAGGGTCAGCGCGCCGAGCATGCCGGCGATGAACTGGATCAGGTCGGTGACCACGACCCCCCAGAGCCCCGACGCCACGGTGTAGGCCAGCGCCAGCCCGACGCAGACGGTCAGGGTGAGCGCGGGGTCCCATCCCAGGAGCACGCTGCTGAACTTCACCATCGCCAGCATGACCCAGCCCATCACCACGGCGTTCCTGATCAGTCCCTGGTAGACGGCGGAGAAGGCGCGCAGGATGCGGGCGGGCGCGCCGCCGTAGCGGATCTCGATCACCTCGGCGTCGGTGATGACCCCGGCGCGGCGCCACAGACGGGCGTAGAAGAAGGTCAGCATGAGAATGCCGGCCGCCTCGTACCACCACAGCCAGTTCCCGAAGATGCCCTGCTGGCGCACCAGTGCGGCGGTGGCGAGCGGCGCGTCGCTGGCGAACCAGGTCGCCGCGATGGAGGTGCCCGCCAGCCACCAGGGGAGTGACCGTCCGGCGATGAAGTAGTTCTCCACGCTGCCGCTCGCGCGCCGCGCCATGCCGAAGCCGATGGCGAGGACCACGGCGCCGTAGATGGCGACGACGATCCAGTCGAGGGAGGTCAGGGCCATGGGTCAGGGGTTCAGCGACCCGGGGAGAGCACGTTGGAGAGGATGCGGTACGCGCCCGGCACGCCGTAGGGCAGCTGGCGGTGCAGGGCGAGGGCCAGGTAGGTGTAGTGGCCCCCGCCGATTTCGGCGGTGAGCCAGATCCCTTCCTGCGGGGCCTGCCCCTGGTCGTGAGTTTCCACCAGCGGGGTGTACGCGGCGTCCCACTCGGTGAAGAACTTGGACCCGCGCTGCTCGACCCACCCGTCGAAGTCGGCTTCGGTGATGCGATTGGGCGTTGTCATGAACGGATGGGCCGGCTGCAGCAGGCGCACTGCGGCGTCCTCTTCGGAGACCTCCTCCGCGCCGCGCGGGAGGGAGGCGGGGTAGGGGGCCATCTCCCCGGGCACGAACTCCTGGGTCTGGTAGAGGATCACCAGGTGGCCGCCGGCGCGCGCGTACTCGATCAGGCGCTGGTTGTGCTCCAGCAGGTCCTCGCGCACCGCGTACGCCCGGGTGCCGACCACGATGGCGTCCAGTCGGGTGAGCGACGCGGGGTCGGCGAGGGCGGGCGCGTCGAGCATTTCGACCTGTGCACCCAGCGCCTCGATGGCGGTGGGGACCTCGTCGCCGACCCCCATCACGTATCCCACGCGCGCGCCGTCCAGGCGGGCGACGGATACCGACCGCACGGTCGTGGTGGCGGGGCGCCACAGCCGCGCCAGACGGAGGTCGCGGTGGTCGATGGTCTGGTAGCCGGTGCGGTATTCGCGCCCGCCTGCCCGCGACACCGCCTCGATGGTGGCGGCGCCCTCCCACCCGTCCGGCGGGGCGACCTCGAAGGCCACCTCGGCGACCTCGCCCGGGCGGGCGAAGTCGTGCGCCACGGTGGCGGGCGCGGCGGCCCAGCCGGCCGGGACTTCCAGGCGGGTCGTGACGGGGAGGGGGGCGGTGTTGGCGGTGACGCGCACGTGGATGGGGATGGGGGCGGTCTGGGCGGGTGGGGCAGATGCGGCCGCGAGACCCTCTGGGGCGGGGCGGTCGGATGTGGAGGTGGGACGGTCCCGTTGTCCGTTCACCCGCGCGGTGGGGCGCTCTGGTGTGGGGGTGGGACCGCCCGGTCGTGCGTCGCCGGGGGGCGCGCCCGTACTGCCCACCGGAACCACCCGCACCGCCGGGTCCACCACGACCGACACGGCCGGCAGCACCTCGACCGGGCGCGTCACCGACCCGTACGGCAGGCGGGGCACGGGGGCGGTGAGGGGGGCGGTGTACACCATGGTCGTCCCGTCCACAACCAGGTCGACGGCAACCGACAGGGCGGGTCGCCGCCACGGAAGGTGCAGGTCCGCCGAGTCCGCCACCTGGTAGTGGTTCCGGGCGAGCCCTTCGCGCGCGAAGTAGGGAGCGGCGGCCATCGCATCGGCGCCCGTCTCGGGCACGCGCACACCCGCCTCGGGCACGTGCACCTCCGCCTCGGCCGCAAAACCGTTCCCCGTGCGAGCAAAGCCGGAAGTCCGGCCCAGCACGGCCCCGGACCGGTCGACGATCCGCGCTTCCGAGACCCCTACACCTGCAGCTCCGGACGCCTCGACCGCGATTCCGACCGTCAGGCTCTGGCCGGGCACCACCACCGCGCCTGCCGCTCCACCCGGCAGTCCCGCCTCCACGCGAAGGCCCCCAGCGGCGGCGATGGCGTCCTCGAACTGCCGTTCCTTCAGCCGCAGATGGAACCCTGTCTCAGGCGCTGCCGTCGAGGCTTCAATCGCGGAGCGCAACAGACCGAGACCCCGCACCAGATTCGGTACGGACTGCCCCGGGGCACGGAAGTCGAACCCGGCGATGAGCTCATCGACCAGTCCCTGAAGCTGCGCCAGCAACGCGCCGGTCTCCGGGCTCGCCGTCTCGCCGAGCAGGGTGGGGAGCCCGTTCAACGAGGTGTCCACACCGGCAAAGAAGGAATCCTCGGCCTGGCTCGGGGGCAAACCTTCATCGCCTCGCCCGCGCGTGTCCCGGCTCGCGCCCCCATCGCCCCCGCCCCCATCCCGCAACTCATACCGATAGAGCCCGCCCCCCGTGCGCACCCGTCCCGCCGTCTGCGAGCGCTGGAGCCCGAGCCCCCGGCTGGCCCATCGCTGAAAGCTGGTACCGACCCAGGGACTCTCTCCGCGTGCGTCCACCTCCACGTGGAAGGACTCATCAACGCGAATTCCACCGCGGTAGGTTCGCAGCACCCGCCACGGCCGAAGCCCCTCCTGCTCGATCTGGTCCGGGAACCGGCCCGGATCCGCGGCCGCCTCCACCGCCTCCGGCGTCAGCAATCCCGACGCGTGGTGATGCCCGTGTCCGTCCCGCCTCGACCCGTGGAACCGGGCCACCACCACCAGCGGCCGGTTCAGCCGGATCACCCGGACCATGTCCTCCAGGACCGCCTCCCGGTCCCAGCTCCGGTAGGCCTCCTCCACCGACTTGGAGTAGCCGTAGTCCACGGCCGTGGTGAAATAGAGGTCGTCCAGACCGTAGTAGCGGCCCGCCAGAACCAACTCGCGCGTACGGATCAGCCCCAGACCGTCAAAGAGCTCGGGACCGATGGCATTGGCGCCGGCTTCCCCCCGGTTCAGGCTCAGAAGCGCGGTGCGCGCCCCCCAGCCGCGGCTTGCAAGCGTGAGCATGCCGGAGTTCTCATCGTCGGGATGGGCGGTCACATGCAGCAGACTCGCCGTCGTGCGGAGCTTGAGGATGCGTTGCCAGGCTCCCATCGCGCCCCGGTCGGGATCGAGCCGCTCTTCGGCCACCGCCGCCGGGAACGCGAGCACCCGATCGAGCCCGGGCGAGCCACCCGTCGTTTGGGCCACGAGCCCAACGGGACCGGCCAGGGCCAGGAACGCAAGACCAGCCGCCGCCAAGCGCCTCGGAATGCCTCCATCAATCATCTACAGCGCTCCGTATAGAAACTGAGTCGCCTATCGAGTCATCCATCCCGTCATCCCCATCGCTCGCTCGCCGCTAACTCCCCTCCGCCCCCCGCACCGCGAACTTCTGCGCCCTGAACCCGGCCTGGACACTGTCTCCGGCGGCGTTGACCACCATGGGCCCGGCCGCTTCGGCCACGAACATGTTCCCCTGGGGATCTATGGACAGGTTGTGCGGGCGGCCGAGCCCTCCGGGACCCACCCCGGGACCCCCGAACTCATCCACGACCTCAAGGTCCGAACGGCGCAGGACCAAAATCACATGCGACCCCCCGTCGGCAACGTAGAGCCAGGTCTGCGCCTCGTCGGGCGAGAAACCGACGGAAAAGGCCGCTGAACCTCCACAGTACGGCACCGGATCGCCCTCGGGCGGGCACAGCGGACGCACGATCTTCTCCATCACGTACTCGCCGCCCTGCCGGAAGACCTGGATCCGGTTGTTGGCCCGGTCCGCGAGATAGATGAGTCCGTCCCGGGCCCCCGCGATCCCGTGCGCGGTCTGGAACTGGCGGGACGGCTCTCCCGACATCGGATCCCATTCATAGTCGTCGTCCGGCTGCTCCCCGTACGCGCCCCAGTGCCGCAGGTACTCCCCGCTCTCGCCATCGACCACGATCACGCGCCGATTGCCGTATCCGTCCGCGATGAACACCTCGTTGTCCTCGGGATCGACCCAGATCTCGGCTGGCCGGCCCATGAGCGTCGGGTCGTTGCTGCCCCCCGTTTCATCGAAGCGCCCGAGCGTCATCACGTGCTCCCCGTCGCGCGTGAACTTGAGCGTCATCTGGCTCTCTCTCGCGTTGGTCCACACGAAGTCGTTGTGGTCCACGAAGAGGCCATGGATGGTGCTCCAGTTGCCGTCCGGCCCTGCCGCGCTCCACGACTGCACCAGGTTCCCCTCGGTGTCCCATTCCCCTATCTGGCTGCCGCTGGAGGTCCAGACGTGTCCCCGGGCGTCGGCGAAAAGGCCGATCACCTGCCCCCACTCGAAGCCCTCGGGCAGCTGGAACCACCCCTCCACGGGTTCGAACTGCGGGACCCCGTCCGCCATCCCCCCGGCGGAATCGGGAGCACCTGCAGAGTCGGGGGCGTCGGGCGCCGCGCAGGCTGCGGTCAGGCCAACCAGGACCGCGAACACGAGCACCAACGCCGGAGGACGGCTTCGCCCGCTTCCGCAAGCAGGCAGGGAAGGAAAACCCGGAAGCTTCTTGCGAACGATCATGGAACCACCTCGGCTGGGGCGATGGGATGCTCTGCGGTGCCGGAACTCCGGGGCGACGGGATGCTCCGCGGGGCCAGGAGGCCGGATCGGCGAGATTCCGGGGCGCTCAGATGGCAAGCGGGGAATCCTCCCATCGTGGTCCTGCAAGGGTTTCCGGGCAAGTGCCCCGGCCCCCGCATGGGCGACCGGGACGTCTACCTCGGCGCGTGCCGGTCTCTGTTCCTGCCAAGGGCAAGGCCCCGCACGCTTTACTGTTCCCGGAGCAGCCCGCCCCGTATGTTGCCGGGTTGCCGTCCCGCAGCCGGGACCCGCGGGCGAGTTGAACTCCGAAGACGTCAGAGGGAGGAAGCGCCTTGACCCAGCCAAGCGCCGGAGAGCCCAGGCTTACGCCCGTACAGAAGTTCGGTGAGGTCGTCGCCGACTTCGTCGAACGATGGATGCCGAACCCGTTCCTGTTCGCCATCATCCTCACCTATGTCGCCGCAGTGACGGCCTGGCTGTCCGAGGGATCGAGCCCCGCCGAGATCGCCTTCGCCTGGTACGACGGCTTCTGGGTGCTGCTCACCTTCGCCATGCAGATGGTCATCATCCTGGTGACCGGGTTCGTGGTTGCGTACCACCCGGTCGTAAAGCGGGGCATTCTCTGGCTGGTGCGGCTCCCCCGGAACGGGCGCCAGGCGGTGGTGCTGGTGGGCGTTGGTTCGATGCTCACGGGATGGATCTCGTGGGGTCTCGGGCTCATCTTCGGCGCCATCCTCGCGCGCGAAATGGGAAAGGTCGCCCATCGTCGCGGAACAGCCGTCCACTATCCGCTGCTCGCCGTGGCGGGATACATGGGCATGAGCCTGACCTGGGGATGGGGCATGTCCAGCTCCGCGGGCCTCCTGCAGGCGACGGACAACAACGTCTTCATGCAGATGGGCATCGTCGACCGGGTGATCCCGGCCAGCGAGTGGGTCTTCCATCCCTATCCGCTGCTGCTCACGGGACTCGCGCTGGCCTACGGGTGCCTGATGCTCTATCTCCTCGCCCCGCCGGACCAGAACTGCCGGGGCATCGCGCGCTACCTTCCCGAGGAAGCCGACGCCGAAGACACCCATCCCCCCGCGCCGGCAATCGCCAAGCCAAGCCCCGCCGACCGCATCAACCACAGCCGCATTCTGGGCGGAATCATTGCGCTGACGGGCGTCGTGATGCTGGGCCGGGAATTCATAACGGACCCGATGGGAGCCCTCGACCTGAACGTCTTCAACTTCGGCTTCCTGATGATCGGGATGCTCCTCTACATCAGCCCTTCCCAATACCAGGACGAGTTCACCGACGCGGTGAAGGGAAGCGCCGGCATCATCCTGCAGTTCCCCTTCTATGCGGGGATCGTCGGCATCATGACCGGGACCGGGCTCGTGGAAACGATGACCGAGAGCCTGCTCTCCCTGTCCACCCCGGACAACTTCCCCGTGGTCACCTGGATCACGGGCGGCATCATGAACGTCTTCGTGCCCTCGGCCGGGAGCGAATGGGCCATCGTCGGGGGCCCGATGATGCAAGCAGGGGCGGAACTCGGCGTGCCGCACGGCCAGACCATCGCCGCCTACGCCGTGGGCGACGCGCACACCAACCTGTTCAACCCGTTCTGGGCACTCCCGCTGCTCGCCATTACGGGCCTGCGCGCCCGCGACATGTTCGGCTACGCCATCACGATGATGATCCTTCTGGTTCCCTTCATCGCCGTGGCGCTGTACTTCCTGCCGTATTGAGGGGGGAGGACGTTTCAGCTGAAACGTTTTCGCAGGAAGGAATTTCGCGGCCGACGAGATCATGATCCAGCTTGAGGTTTCAGGGATGGCAAGCATCAGGGGACTTCCGGCGGCCGTAGCGGCCGCACTACTGCCCCTGTTGGCCTGCGGTGGCACGGACTCCGGCCCAGCCGACTCTCCCGACGAACTCATCATCGCCTGGACCGCCTCCCGCGAGCCGGCATCCCTCGACGGCCACATCGAGCCGTACCAGACCGCGTGGCTCATCGACTACAAGATCGCCGATCCGCTGCTGATTCTCGGGCCGGACGGGGAGTTCCATCCGGCGCTGGCCGCGAGCTGGTCGTCCAACGACGTTGCGGACGAGTGGACGTTCACGCTGAAGAGCGGCGTCGTGTTTCAGGACGGCACCCCGTTCAACGCGGCGGCGGTCAGGTACAACGTCGAGCGCATCCTCGACCCGGCGACGCGCTCCGGGGAGATGGCGGCCCACGTCGGGCCGGTCGAGCGCGTGGAGGTCGTCGACGACACCACCGTCACGCTCCACTACGAGGCGCCCTGGGTGACGGTCCTCGACGCCTTCCGCAGGATCCCGATCTGGTCCCCGGCGGCCGCGGAGCAGTGGGGCATCGAGGAGTTCGACCGCCATCTGGTGGGCGCGGGGCCGTTCCTGCTGGAGGAGTGGGTGCCCAACGACCACGTGACCGTGCGGCGCTGGGACGGCTACGGCGGGTGGAACTCGATCAGCAACGACGCGGGCCCGGCCAGGGTCGAGCGCATCACCATCCGTTTCATCGGCGAGGAGGCGGTGCTGGGCAACATCGTCCGCACCGGCAACGCCCATATCGCCATGAATCTGCCCACCGCCTACATCGATGATTACCGCGATGCGGAGGGCTTCTCGCTGCTGACCGGGTACCAGGCCGGAACCGGGCTCCAGATGGTCATGAATGTGCGCCGTCCGCCCTTCAGCGACCTCCGCGTCCGGCAGGCCGTGCTGTACGCAACCGATCAGCCCGCGATCAACGACCTGCTGTACGACGGGCACTATCTGCCATCCGACGGCCCCCTGAACACGGTCCATCCGTGCTACTGGGAGGGGAACGCGGACCTCTACCCGCACGACCCCGAGACCGCGCGACGGCTGCTTGAGGAGGCCGGGTACGCGGATCGGGACGACGACGGAATCCGCGAGGCATACGGCATTGCCGGCGTGGAGGACGGTACGCCGCTGCGCGTGCGCTGGACCATCCTCGACCGCGAGGAGATGGGGGAGGCGATCCAGGCCCAGTGGCGCGCGATCGGCATCGACGTGGCCATCGAGATCGTGCCCGGCCCGGTGCAGCTGGAGATGGTCAACAACCGCGACTTCGACCTGATGTACGAGCGCCAGCGCAGCCCCGATCCCCTGCTGATGGACATGCTCTGGAACTCGGCCCACGACGTGGTCGGCGGATGGGCGTGGACCGGCTTCGTGGACGAGGAACTGGACGGACTCGTGGGCCAGCTCAGAACCATCCCGGACCGGGAAGCCCGGTGCGAACTCGCCCAGGAAGCCCAGCGCATCATCATGGAAAACGCGCTGATGCTGCCGACGCTCAGCGAGCCGATCTTCTATGCGGTCTCGGACGAGGTGCGCGATTTCGAGCTGATGTCGGAGGGACAGTTCTATTTTGTGCACAATGCGCGGTTGGTGAGGGAGTAGTGCGAGGGTTGGCGAGGGAGTAGTGCGCGGCGGACCTGGCCCGGAACTGCGTCGGTGCGGGCTTCCACGATCGTGTGGCACAAGGAAGTGACGGAAACCGTTTGCACGCCTGATCGTACCTCGGGTATCCTCCATGGCACCAAATCACCGCAAGCGGGAGGCTCGCTGTGTCGCGTTGGAAGAGGGTAATCCGTGGTGTCCTCGGCATGGGGCTGACCTTCGGGGCTATCGGCGCCGCGCTCTTCTCTGTAGTCGCCCTGGTGAGTACGGTGTTCTTCCCCGGCGGCGAGGATGAGCTGGGGTTCATGATCATCGCGGGTAGCGTTTGGGGCGCCGCGATCGGTACGAGCTTCTCGGCCATTCTGGCGATCGCGGCCCGCGGCCGCTCGATGGACGAGCTTTCGTACTCACGAGTCGCATCGGTGGGCGTGCTGGGCGGCCTCCTGCTGGCAGGGCTCGTTGTGGGAGGCAGTTGGGGAGACTGGCCCAACGGAGCCGCCATCGTCCCGTTCAGCGTTCTGCCACTCCTTGGTGCGGGAGGAGGCGTGGCCAGTCTGCTGGTCGCCCGCAAGGCAGGGCGCACGTTGCGCCCCGGCAAGGAGCCAGGCTCCCTTCTGGAAGGATGACGTCGAACTGGACGAGTTCGACGTGCCGAGCGTGGTGATGCGGAAGCTGCCGGCCGAGGTTCGCTGACATGCGAAGCAGACTCCACTCCGCTCTGATGCTGTCGGCAGCCCTCGTCGCCTGCGGGGGAGACGGCGGTCGCGCACCCGACATCCAGGTCCAGATCGAAGACAGCGCCGGCGTGCGGATCGTCGAGTATGCGGGTGTGCCCCAGGTCGAGCCGCCCTTCGCCCTCTCGGACGAGCCGGTATACCGCCACGGAGCCAACCCGGGCGATTACCTGTTCCAGGGAATCAACGTTGGCCGGCTCTTCCCGGATGGCAGCGCGGTCGTTGCCGATCAGGAGAACAGCGAACTGGTCGTCCTGAGTCCGGACGGCGCGACACACAAGGTGCTCGCCAGGCGTGGAGAGGGTCCGGGCGAAGTCATCTATCCCTACTCCATGTTCGTCCTGGGCCAGGACAGCGTCCTTGTGCCTGACCGTCGTCAGTCTCGCCTCACGCTCTTCGTCGGCGATTCGGTCGCGCGCATCGCGAGCCTCCCCCGGTCGAGCAGCCTGGGTGTGGCGGGAATCGGTTCATCCGGTACGCTGATGATGATGAACCGGACACCCTCCGGTTCCTGGTTCGATATGGAGGAGGAGTGGCTCGCCGGGCACATGACGCTGTTCGATATCGAAACCGGCGCCCTCGACACGGTCGCGTCGTACGACCACTGGCCGCGAGAACGGTCGGGGCTGATGAACCCGATCATCCGGCCCGTCGGCAGCGTCACGGTTGCCGCGGGGCGGTTCGTTCAGACGAGGTCCGACAGGCCCGAGATCACCTGGCGTCTGCCGGACGGCACGGTAGAGGGGATCGTGCGATGGCAGCCCGAGCCCCCCCTGCTGACCGATGAACTCCTGGAGCCCGTCGAAGCCTATAACCGAATGATCGGCTGGCTGAACTACGGAGTATCCGAAGCCCGCCTCGAGGAGATCGTTCAGGCAGACATGGCCCGGTATCGTGCCATGATCGGCCAGCCGACGCCGCTCTTCGGTTCCCCCTTCGCCGACGCCGACGGAAACGTGTGGCTGCCCTCCTACCGGCCGGCCTACCCCGAAGAGGGATCGCCGTACACCGTCATTTCCCCGGACGGGGCGTGGCTGGGACAGGTTGAGACCCCGCCAAGGTTCCGAATCCTCGATGTGACCGGAGGGCTCGTGCTGGGGGTGCTCAGGGATGAAGTGGACGTGGAGAATGTCGTGGTGTACGAGCTCTCTCCGTAGCTACGGGGAACGGGCAGCGTCACCGGAGGACATGTGAGCAGTCTGAGCGTCGAGTATCCGGGTGCCGGGCCGGCGACCGAGCCGGGGGACGGGGCCGCGGCCGGACCGAGAGCGGAGAACCGGCGCGACGGGAAGCCACCACGGCGTTTCCTCGGCAGAGTCGTGCGGTGGGGTGTGACGGCCGTCCTGCTGGCGGTTTTGCCGTTCATCCTCCTCGTCCGCGGCGGCGTCTTCGCCTACCAGCAATGGGGGCTGGGGGCATGGCCCTCGCTGGCCGTCTCGACAGCCGCCACCGCGCTGCTCCTGGCGTGCTACGCGTGGGCCGCGAGTCGGCGCCTGGGGGCAGGGAAGTGGTTCAGGAAGTTCACGATGCGGGCCGCGGCCCTTGCCGCCGCAGCGTTCGTGCTCTACTCGCTGCTGGTCATCGCGGGTGGAAACGTGAAGTCCGAAGAGGTGCGAGCCGAGTACTCGGGCCTTCATCCTCTGTTGCGGATGGCCGTATCGGTCTTCGTCCTGGCCGACGCCGACGCCGTGATCACCGATGCCGATCGGACGCCCGACTTCTACGCGCGTGCGGGGCTCCCGGCCAACGAGTCGTCCCTGCACTTCCGCCAGGACGACGGATTCGTCCATGCGCTGGACCTTCGCACCATCAACCGGCCCGAGTGGCGGAACCAAGCGGCCGAACTGGCGTTCCGGGCGATGGGCTTCCACACGCTCCGCCACGTGGGTACGGCCGACCACCTGCATGTGTCGTTGAGGTTGCCGGGGTAGCAAGGAGAGAGATGATACTATGGCAGGGAGTGAGATGATACTATGAGCCTGCCCCAGCGGATCATGGGGTACGCCGAGGCTAAGCCGGAGGCCACACCGATCCAGGCAGAGGATCTCCTGCACGGATTACAATCGGTCGATAATGGCACCGCGTGTTCCGCGTCCCGCCCGCTCGATTCTCCAGACGTCCACGTGGTCCAGGTCCAGGCTGTCCCGGCGGACCGTCACCAGATGACCCGCACCGAACGCGGGTACGGAGCCTTCCTTGCGCGACCGGGCGGGCAGGCTGCCCAGCAGCCGGCCCTCGGGATCGAAGACCTCCAGTCGGTTGCCGGCCGAGCGAATCACCTCCACCCACAGGGTTCCATCGGGAGCGAGGAAGATGTCCTCGATGAAGGGTTTGCGCGCGGGTCGGCTCGGCCGCCGCGGATCGCAGGACGCGTTTGGATTCTCGACGAGAAACTCCTCGAAGTCCCTGATTCCGGCTGTCCATTCCTCGTCCGAGATGCGCTCCTCCCGCAGGCTGCGCTCGATGAGGCGAAGGGTATCCGTAGCATTCCGGGTGACGGCGATCCGGTAGGCATCCGTCATCGCCGAATAGTGCACGCCGTCTGCGCCGGGATACTGCACCAGCCGGGAGCCGAAGGGAATGTCGAAGAAGGTGATCAGCGGGTCGTGCCTGCAGAGGATGATGCCGGTCGACTCCGGTGGCGGCTGGAGCCACGACAGCGTGTCGCCCGTCTCCCCGCGGCTGTCGTGACCGACGAGCACGGAGGTGACTCCGGTGGCATGCCGCATGTACCCAAGACGATAGACGCGGTCAGCGCTTACCGGCCGGAACCGGATGTGGTCGACGGGTCCGCTCACGCTCCCTTCGATCCGCTGCTGTCCCAGCCACTCGCCCTCGGCCGAGAACTCCCCGATGCGGCCCAGGTTGGGATCCAGGGTCAGGAGCCGATCTCCCACCCACGCGAGCGAATACAGACTGCGGAACTCGCCCGGCCCCTCGCCGTTGCGCCCAAAGGTACGTCGATGGACTCCGTCCAGTCCGAAGACTCGGACCTCGTGGTTGAGACCATCGGCTACGAACAGGGGCCCATCCGGCCCCACGGCGACGCTGTTGACTCGGCCGAACTCCTCGGCCGCCCCCGTTTCAGCCAGCGATTTCGGTCCAAAGGAGGCGACCGGGACGAGTCGCCAATCGAGTGGGGTGCCCGTGTTGCTTACGCGGATGATGTTGCCGACCGTGTCAATCGAAATGGTCAGATCCCCGCGGGTGGGCGTGGACCCGTCGGCGCAGCCGGTGATGGCCGCAAGTGTTAGGATGAGGATGGCCACCGAAGTGCTCGATGACCGGTGTCGGCGCCTGATCACTCTGGCGTCTCCAGATCGATCCGGGGCGTCACGATGAGGATGAGCACGGGCTCCTCGGAGGAGCGACGAGCCGATCCCAACACGACTCTCTGGCCATCACGGATCGTGACCGAGGCTTCGAGAAGCGGCAGTCGTTCCCTCAAACCCGCATTGCCTGTCACCCGCGAGGTCACGTCGGTGAGGACCACCTTGGCACGGACAACCCTCGTGGAACGGCGCGCGCTCACCTCCGCGCTTATCGCCAGAGGCGTCTTGTAGTCGCCCGGGACAATCCTCTGGGACCCGCTGCCGGTAACGCTGGCCGATGAGTTGGCTTGCTGTGCGAGGCCGACGTTGAGGACCGAAGTCGACAGGAGCCGGTATCCCCGGAAGTTGAAGAGCATCCGGAGTTCGGCCACGACATCGGCGATGCCGGGATCGTCGTCCGTGAAGCCATCCGCCTGCACCAGGTCAAAGACGAGTTGCACGTTCCGGATGTCCTGATTCCGGCGCTCCTGTGCACTTGCGACACCCGCAAGCGGACCCAGGGCCAGCGGCACGATCAGCGCCCATCGAAAACTCTTCTTCACAATCCTGGTCATCAGTTACTCTCCTTGGGGTTCAACAGCCAGACTACGGCAATGTCGGGATCGCTCGTGGGGAAGACCGCGAACGGCCTGTCGGCCTCCACGTTCAGCTCCGCCGTCATGCTCCGTGCCTGCGGAGCCCTTGGCAGAGCGAGGGACTCGTCTCTCTCTCCGGTTCGGCCGGTGCGCATCAGGATCAGCGAAGCGAAGATGGCAGCGGCCGTCAGTGGCACCAGGGTCCGAATCCTCCAGGAGGGCCGAGGGCGTAGCGGTGCGGCTTGCCCCCTCTCCGCAGCCGGCGGCCTCTCACTCAACCGGTTTGCCATCGCTCTGAGGACGGCGTCCATATTCCGTCCATCCCGGGCGAGCCGCTCGACGCTCTGACGCGCTGCGGCATCCATGCTCCCGCGCGAGTCGAGATCTCCCTCCAGGATCTCATCCGGCCAGTCATCGCGATGATCCATCACACCCCCACGTTCCGTACCTGTGGCCCTGGGACAACATCTCTTTGCGCATCGCGCGCCGTGCGCGCAGCAGATGTACCCTCAGCGTGTTCGGGTTCATCTCCAGCAGATCAGCCGCCTCGGCGGATCGCCTGAGACCAGAATCACGGCAGAAAATCGTCTAACTACTTACAGGGCTGCACGATCTGCGTTTTCTGCCGTTGGACTGGACACTACTGGACCGTGCCGCGAAAGCGGGAAAACCGGACTCGATTGGCGGGAATTGGTCCACACGGAGGCGGTCCTGTTTCGTTGGATGGTCCGAGGGCGTTTTGGGGTGGATGCCGGTCGTTTCTCAAGCCCTTCGAGGATGTCTCTTCTCTTGCGACCCGGATTGTCTACCAGACCCAGTAGGAACATAACCTCCGTCTTCCCGTCGGGACTGGCTCCCGACGGGAAGACGGAGGGAACCGCCGCCCAGCCGAGGCTGCGGCGGTTGCAGGCGAAGGAGCATGCCCTACGCCAATGTGGCAATGACGCGTCGGATCGTCCTCACCACGTTCCCGCACCTGCGCGATGGCTTCGTGCCAGCGTCCCGGCCAGCTACGGATCCGCGATCTCGCGGCGCCAACTCGCGTGCCGGGCTGCCGGCGGGCTGCCGCGCTTCGCTTGCCCACCCTCGTTCGGACGCCGGGAGACCGCCATCCGAACGAGGGTCTGATACCGCCGCCCCCCCGCTCTGCCAGGGAGAGGCAAACCGCATCAGACACCACAATCCCCAAACCGAAAACCGTCCGTGAAAGCGGGGCAGGTCCAGAGCGTGGTCAGCCGGGCAGCTAAGCGCGGGTTAGGGTTCCGAATAGGCTAAGGTTACCGCAGTAAGTGGACGAGGCGGACTCCTGTAGCCGCGCCGTACCACCGGAAAACGTGAGCGTGGCACTGGTCGTTGTCAGTGTTCCGCATTGTGGATCGCTCGCGGTCCCGGAGAATCCACCCGCCGTTGCTGTGAAGAACCCAGTTTCGTTCACGGTGCCAGTGATTGCCGGAAGCTGGGTAGTTTCACCCAGGAACGTTATCGAGCCGGTGATCGTAAGCTCAGCGCCAGACTGAGCGACGACCATGCTCATCGAGCCGTCCAAGCTCCCTCCGCCGGACAGGGACAGCGTCACGGTTCCTGAATAGGTGCCCGCCACGTCTGGAAACGAGGGTCCGGTTAGGTCGCCGCACGCTACGGCCAACAGGATCAGCCAAGCGGGAGCGGTTCTACGTGTGACGTTCCTTACGATTCTGGATTCCACAGTTCGATAATCCAATGGTCCAGGGGAGACGGTGCTGCTCAGTCAACGGGCCTCAATCAAGGTACAGCGTTCGGTCAACACAAACCACGGTGAGCGTTCTTTCGTGCGGATCGTGACGGGGTCTGGTAGGCAGCGTGATCCGGAACGCACTCATCGTCCAGGAATGGCCGGTTACGGACGGCAACGGCCATGTGAGCGTCGTGCTGACCGAGGGACCGGAGGAACTCGGGCCGGTGCTGCGTACTGAGGTGGTGGCGGAGACTCGGCCTTTCGCTGTACGAGGGGAAGCGTGAGCGGGCGGAGGCGGGCGGCGGTGCTGGTTGCGGCGCGAGGCCCGTTAAACGGGTTCCCCAGCGCGTTGGCCGGAAGTGCTCCGCCACCGCATTGGCGGCAGCCACCGCCGGGTGTCGGACCCGTCGAGTCGTCGACCGCCGCTAAAGCGGGTTAGCCAGCACACGCGATGTTGAACATCGCGGCTGGCAAGGGGGGCGCTCCGCCCCCTTGGACCCCCTGTATTTCCGCGCCGCCGCCCGCCCCAAACCCCCGTCCTCGTCGGGCTCGGACTCGGTTTTCTTCCGCAGTTCAGCGGGCCAGTAGCGTCAACCACCCGAAGACGCTCATGGAGCCAAGGGACGGCAAAAGGCGCCGGATGACACAAACAGACCCGCACCGGCGGCCGAGCTGAGCTACCAAAAACAACCGGGTCCTAGTAGGACTTCTTATCTTCTTCCCAGTTCGTCCCTCGGGCTGCCGGAAGCACGACGTTGCACACGCCCTGCTCCAAGCTGTTCCACTTCCCCGTAGCCGCGTCGATGATGACGGGGACCAGCCCTCCGAGTACATCCAGGATCACCCACCCGGCACCGACCGACGTGGTCAGCTGGCACGTTACCTCCTGATGGCCCTCTTGGCGAAACACGACCGTGTGGCTCGTGTGGTTGTTCAGATCGAGTGAAATTGGTGTCGTCCCTCGCCGGGCGCCGTCAATCCACACTTCGGCCCCGGTGGGGTTGGATGACATTGCGACCGACTTCGTTCCCTCGTTGAACAGGGTCGCGCAGCCAGTGGTGAGAAGCAGGGGAAGAATGGCGACGATTCGCATCTTGGAGGAGCACCTTTCTGGATCGGGAGAGTGATCTGGGACTGTAACAAGGTACTTCGCTGGTCGGCCCTCAGCCAGCAGACGGCCCGCCTCGCTCATCGCTCGAACCCGCCCCCGCCACGCTCGGGGCCTCGGGGCCGGCGAGGCCGGGGAATGGGGATGATGATGCTCGGGCCGCTCTCCCGCTCCCTCGTCGCCTGGCGCTCCCTCATCCTCTCCCGCACTGCCCATGCGCGCCGCTCCCCTTCCACCAGCCCCCTTCGATAGGACTCGCGCACACCGCGCTCGAGCTCTTGGGCGCTCCCGCCGTGTTCCTTGCCCAGGGCGGCGCGCTCTTCCCGATGATTCCGGTCGAGATCCTCGCGCCAGCCCTCGACCAAGTCCTCCCGGCCCCGGACCGCACCGACCAGTTCCCGCAACGAGCGCTCGGTCCGCCAGATCCGGAGCCGCCCGAGCACGGTGCGGCTCTCCCGGTCGAGCCTCTGCCGCATTTCTTCCTGCCGCTTGTGCAGCTCGGCCCATTCCTTCCGCGCCCGGG